>OBLX010000003.1_pt1 | contig 250330 bp, 213 predicted proteins | sample 1519811 | NCBI WGS metagenome assembly OBLX01 (sample SAMEA3991476, study PRJEB22521) | metagenome | biome: anthropogenic terrestrial biome; feature: sewage plant; material: surface water | place: Sweden | collected 2012-09-26
AACCCGGGCAACCGGCACCGCTGTCGTGACCGCGGTAGACCGTCTTGGCCACCGAGACCGCCGGAGCGACCTCGTCGATCGTGGCCACGTCCTCATCGGTGACGGGATCCGAGCCCGGCAGCGGGTCGCCGTTGCCGTCGACGGGCGTACCCGTGACGCTGGCCGTGTTGGTGACGTCACCGTCCACGGTCGTCTCGTGGTACGCGGTGATCGAGGCACCCGGCGCCAGCGGGTCGCCGAAGCTACCCGAGGCCACGTTCAGGTCCCCCTCGGTCAGGCCGAGGGTCGGATCGTTGAAGGTGACCGGGTCGAGGGCAGACTCGCCGTCGTTGGTGATGACGAAGCAGTAAGTGACGACGTCACCGTGGCGGACGGCCACGTTGCCGGCGCCGGGGCAGTCGGCGCCGCCGTTCTGGCCGGCGTAGACCGACTTGTCCACGGTGATGGACGGCGAGACGTCGTCCACCGCGGCGGTGTCGCTGTCGGTGACCGGATCCATGCCGATGACAGGGTCGCCCTGGTCGTCGACCGGGATGCCCGTCACGTCGGCGTGGTTGGTGAGGTCGCCGTCGATGGCGGTCTCGTAGTACAGGACCGCGTTGTCGCCCGGCGCCATCGAGGCGAGGGCGGCGGTGTCGCCGCTGAGGTCCGCGGCGGTGAGGTTGCCGAGGTCGGTGTCGGCCACGGTCACGTCGGCCAGCGTGGTGTCACCGTCGTTGGTGACCACGAAGCAGTAGGTGACCGCCGCGCCGGTGGCACCTTGGACGAGCTCGCTGCCGGGGCATCCGGCGCCGCCGTCGTGGCCCTTGTAGACGGACTTGGCCACCGAGATCGACGGGGCGATCTGCTCGACCGTCGCGTCGTCCTGAGCGGTCACGTCCTCCAGACCGGGGTAGGCATCGCCGGCGGGGTCGGCAGGCGTGCCCGAGACCTCGGCGGTGTTGGTCAGGTTCCGGGTGACGTCGCCCTCGTAGTAGAGGGTGGCCGAGTCACCGGGTGCGAGGTTGGCGAGATCACCGCTCAGGGCGGTCAGGTCGGTCCCGTCGATGCCCAGTGGCGAGTCGACGAAGGTGATCGGGGCGAGCACCGTGTCGCCTTCGTTGGTCACCACGAAGCACCAGGTCAGGGCCGAGCCACTCGTGGCCCGGACGAGGTTGTCACCCTGACACGAGGCGCCACCATCGTGGCCTTCGTACACGGTCTTGACCACGGAGATGGCCGGGGCGACCTCGTCGAGGGTGACGGTGTCGTCGTCGGACACGTCGCCCGAGCCCGGCAGCGGGTCGACCCCGTCGCGTGGGGTGCCGGTGGCGGTGGCGGTGTTGACGAGGTCGCCGGCGACGGTGGTCTGGTAGTAGAGGACCGTCGTCGCGCCGGGGTCCATCGAGGCGAGATCGCCCGAGAGGACGGTCATGTCGCCGTCGTCGATGTTCAGGTTGGGGTCGGCCACGTGGACCGGCGCAAGGGTGGCCCCGCCGTTGTTGACCACGGTGAAGCAGTAGGTGACGGCGTCACCGTTCTCCGCGGTCAGATCGCTCGCTCCGGGGCAGTTGACGCCGGCGTCGTGGCCGGCGTAGATGCCCTTGGTGACGGCGATGGAGGGGGTGACCTCATCGACCTCGGCGGTGTCGTCGTCGGTCACCGGGTCGATGCTGTCGTAGGGGTCGCCGTTGCCGTCCACTGCGGTGCCGGTGACGGTGGCGGTGTTCACGAGGTCGCCGTCGAGGGTGGTCTCGTAGGCGAGGACGACCGAGTCGCCCGGTGCCACCAGCGAGAGGTCACCCGACACGACGGTGAGGTCGGTCTGGTCGACGCCGAGGTCGCCGTCGGCGAGGGTCACCGGCGACAGGTCGGTGTCGCCGGTGTTGGTGACCACGAAGCAGTAGGTGATCTCGGCGCCGTTGGCGCCACGCTGCAGCTCGTTGCCGGGGCAGTTGGCCCCGCCGTCGTGGCCGGCGTAGACGGTCTTGGCCACGCTGACCTGCGGGCCGACCTGGTCCACCTGCGCGGTGTCGTCGTCGGTCACGGGGTCGATGCCCGGCAGCGGGGTGCCGCCCGGATCGGTCGGGGTGCCGGTGACGGTGGCCGTGTTGGTCACGTCGCCGTCGACCGTGCCCTCGTAGTAGGCGACGACGCTGTCACCGGGGTCGATGCCGGCGAGGTCGCCGGACAGGACGGTGAGGTCGGCCTCGGCGATGCCGAGGTCGAGGTCGACGAGCTCCACCGGCGAGAGCCGGGTGTCACCGCTGTTGGTGATGGTGAAGCACCAGGTCACCGCGCCGCCGTTGCCGGCGTGCACGAGCTCGCCGCCGGGGCAACCGGCGCCGGCGTCGTGGCCGCGGTAGACGGTCTTCGCCACCGAGATGGCCGGGGCCACCTCGTCGATGGTGGCGTCGTCGTCGTCGGTGACGTCGTCGATGCCCGTGAGGGGGTCGCCGTTGCCGTCGACCGGGGTGCCGGTCACGGCCGCGGTGTTGTGGAGGTCGCCGTCGACCGTGCCCTCGAGGTAGAGGACCGCGGTCTGGCCTGCCGGCAGGTTCGCGAGGTCACCCGAGAGGACGGTCAGGTCGGTCTGGTCGACGCCGAGGTCGCCGTCGGCGAGGGTGACGGGCGAGAGGTCGGTGTCGCCGCTGTTCGTGACGGCGAAGCACCACGTCACGTCCTCGCCGTTGCGGGCGGGGAGGTTCTCGACGCCGTCACAGCCGGCGCCCGCATCGTGGCCGCGGTACACGGTCTTCTGGACCGTGATGGCCGGGCCCACCGTGTCGATGGCCGCGTCGTCCTCGGCCGTGACCGGCGACAGGCCGGGCAGTGGGTCGGAGGACGCGTCGGCGGGGACGCCGGTGGCGGTCACGGTGTTGGTGAGGTCGCCGTTGGCCGTGCCCTCGAAGTAGAGGGCCACGGAGTCGCCGGGGTCGAGCGCCGCGAGGCTGCCCGAGAGCAGGGTCAGGTCGGTCTCGTCGATCCCGAGGTCGCCGTCGTCGAGGGTCACCGGCGCGAGGGGGGTGTCCCCGTCGTTGGTGACCACGAAGCACCACGTGACGTCCTCGCCGTTCAGGGCGTTCACCAGGTTGCTCCCCTGGCAGGACGCCCCGGCATCGTGGCCCTGGTAGACGGTCTTGGCCACCGAGAGGGCAGGATGCACCTCGTCGGCGTCAGCCGTGTCGTCGTCGTCGACCGGGTCCACTCCTGGCAGCGGGTCCCCGTTCGGGTCCGAAGGCGTGCCGGTGGCCGTGGCGGTGTTGGTCAGGTCGCCGTCGAGGGCGGCCTCGTAGAAGAGGACCACGGTCTCGCCCGGGTCGATCTGGGCGAGGTCTCCGGAGACGACGCCCATGTCGGTCTGGTCGATGCCCAGGTCGGGGTCGCTCACGGTCACGGGGGCGAGGGTGGTGTCACCCGTGTTGGTCACCGAGAAGCAGTAGGTCACGGGGTCGCCGTTGACGCCGACGGCGGTCTCGGCACCGGGGCACAGGGCGCCGCCGTCGTGGCCGCGGTAGATGGTCTTCGCCACCGTCAGGGCGGGTGCCACCTCGTCGACCGATGCGGTGTCGTCGGCGGTCACGGGGTCGATGCCGGGGATGGGATCGCCGTTGAGGTCGACGCCGGTGCCGGTGACCGACGCGGTGTTGGTGACGTCGCCGTCGACGGTGGTCTCGTAGGACAGGACCACGGTCTCGCCGATGTCGAGGGTCGCGAGGTCACCGACCGGCCCCGAGAGGTCCGCTTCGGTGATGCCGAAGGTCGGGTCGGAGAAGGTGATCGGCGACAGTGCCGTGCTGCCGTCGTTGGTGATGGCGAAGCAGAACGTGACCGGGTCGCCGCTGCGGCCCGACACCTGGTCGGCGCCCTGGCACGAGGCACCGCCGTCGTGGCCGGGGTAGACGGTCTTGACGATCGAGATACCAGGCTCGGGCGGCGCCACGGGCTGGACATCGACGCCGGTGTAGGTGCCGTAGCTCGTCTGGAGCATCGCCTCGTTGACGATCTGGGTGACGGTCGGATCGATGGGCTTGTCCACCTTCACGTCAAAGGTGACCGTGCGGGTCTGACCCACCGACAGCGCCGGCGGCAGGGTGACTCCCGCGCCGTCCAGCGGGAAGGGGGTGCCCGAGCCGTCGTCCGCGATGGGGCTGCCGTTGTGGATGGTGGTGTTCAGGACGTAGCTGGTGTGGGCCGGGACCTCGTCGCTGAGCAGCAGGTTGTCCACCGGGGTGATGCCGGCGTTGGTGGCAGTGATGGTGTAGCGGATGGTCTCGCCGGGGTCGGCGAGGCCGTCGCCGTCGTCGTCGACGATGTCCGAGGTCTTGGTGAGGTCGACGGTCGGGAAGGGCAGCACCGTGGTGCCCATGTCGATGGCCGGGTTCCCGGGGCGCAGACCGGGGATCTGACCCCAGGCCGCGGCGAGCGAGGTGCCGTCGAGGGTGTAGATGCGGGCGCCGGTCATGTCGGCGTCGCCGGTGCCGAGACCTGCGGTGTAGGCGCTCGGGGTGTAGCAGTTGCTGCTGCCGTCGTCCTTGATGATCCGCGGCACGAGGGCGTTGATCGCGCAGCTGAAGTCGTACTTGTTGCCGTTGGCGTCGGTGTTGGCGCCAGTGGCGGTGTTGCCGTCGCGATCGACGTAGATCGTGGTGTTGGACGCGGGCGCGACCCACACACCGCTGTAGTTGCCCTGGTTGCTGGTGGCACCCGGCGCGTAGCCAGGTCCGTAGCCGACGACCACCATCGGCGTCAGGTAGGCCTCCGGGATGAGGGAGAAGCCCCAGTTCCACGAGGCGCTGCCGTCACCGCTCGTCTCGGGGGTGGTGATGGCTTGGAGCGCGTAGAACGGGTTCCCGGCGGACGTGAACTTGGCTCCGACGTCGGTGGGGAACGCGTAGCTCGCCTGGCCGTTCGCCGGCACAGGGAAGCTGGTCGACGTCCCGTTGGAGCGCGTCACGGTCACCGTGATGATCGAGCTCCCCGGGTTGTAGAAGAACGCTCGGGTGATCTCCTGGACGTTGTCGGTGGAGGTCACCGGCGAGAAGTACGTGTCGGTCCACCGCTCGGTCGGCGTCAGCTCGAACAGCCGACCCTCGTAGCCGGCATCGATGTCGCCGGCGGCGACGTAGACGGCGATGGGCTTGTCCGCGGTGATGTCATCACCGACGTTGATGCCGCCGTTCACGAGGTGGACGTCACCCTCGTCCAAGGTGATCGGCGCCTCGCCGGTGACGTTGACCGTCGTGCCGTCCTGGGACGCAGCGATGATCAGGCCCGTGTACTCCCACGGCGAGGCCGCGGGAGAACCGGCGGGGAAGGGGGTGTCCTCACCGACCGGGCTCTGGAAGGCGTAGCCGTAACGCGACACCTCGGGCACGGCCGACGACGATGCGTGGACCGAGCCGGTGGTGGCGGGCCACCCGCCCATCGCGACGACGGTCGGTGACGTCGAGACGATCTTGTCCCGACCGTCGTAGTACGGCTGGCTCGACCCGCCCGGAGTGATGTCGCCGATGTTGGCGAGCACCACCACGTTGTCCAGCACCCGGACCTGACCTTCACCCATGGTCGAGACCTCGGTGGTGGCGCCCGGGCTGTTGACCGGGTCGGCGTCGTAGCCGTCCTCCCAGTGGTCGATGGCCACGGTGTTGCCGGCGCGGGACGACACGATCGAGCTGATGAGGCGCATGTTCTCGGCGGGGAGACCGGTGTCCTCGCTCTTGAGGGCGTCATAGAACTGTTGGCCGTCCAGGGGCAGGTAGTGCGTCTGCTCCCCCGCGGCCGTGAGCTGCGGCGCCGCCGACCACGGCGACCGCGTCGGTGACGTCGCGAGCGCAGCACCGAGGACGGCCACGATGGCCACTGGAGCCAGCAGTTGGCCCCACGTGACGGGCCGGCGGCGGCCGCCGGCCACCCGTCCCTTGATCTTGTCGAACTGCTTCACAATGACACGCATCGCCACCTGCTCCTCAGTGCGGGGTTCCGGACTCCTTCGGCCGCTCGAGCCGGCAGTTGAGGCGACGGTTCGCTGCGCGGAGGGGCTCCGCCGAAGGTCCGGGGCGGTCGGCGACTGCTCCCGAGGGACGTGCACCCCCCGGGCGGGGCGCCGGCGTGCGCGCCGGCCGGCGGTGCTCAGGCCCCGGTGTCACCTCACCGGCGAGGTGGCCTCGCCGTCCGGCACGGCGATCTCACCGGGTACCAGCGGGCCGGGCCCGAGCGTCTTCGATCAGCCCGACCGCCCGGGTCGGACCCAGCCGGCCATCCCTCGAGTGATGGTCGAGGGTCTGTGCGAACCATCGACCACCCATGGAGGCTTGGGACTGCGAACCGTTGACCTCGGCAACCCTCGCCCGCCCGGTCCGGCGCGGGCACTCCCGCCGCCCCCTGCGACCGCTCGCCACGGGGCCCGGCGGTGGCTTCGCCACGCGCGCTCGGGGGTGTCAGTGGGGGTGGGGGGCTGCCTTCGCCTCGTCGGAGAGGGCGGTCAACTCATCCCAGGTGAACCCGTCACCGGTCCACAGCCGTTCGAAGACCGCATCGGCCGCATCGGTGAACCCGTGCCGATTGCGGAAGTGGTAGAGCCGGCGTTGGCGCTGATCGAAGTACCGGTAGCCCAGGCTCTCCAGGCGGCCCGTGCAGTAGGTCTCCCACGCGTTGGCCGGGCCCGGGTCGATGGGCTCGTCCAGCGGCGGTGCGCCGAAGGCGGGATCGAGCCGGTCGGACGCCTCGAGCAACAGGCGACCGATCAGGTTCTGGCTCCCCGGAACGCTGAGCTCACGTGGCCGCCTGGGGTCTTCCAGCGCACCGCTCTCGATGCTCAGGGTGACCGGGTCGATGGACGAGAGCACCGCCCACCCCAGCGGCGACGTCTCGTTGATCTCCACCCGGACGTCGCTGTCAGGGTCGAGTCCCACCCTGGGCAGCAACTCCTCGGTGAGCGCGGCGATCTGGGTGGCGTCGAAGCCCACCATGGTGAAGGTCTCGGGGGTGACGGTGACGGGCATGGGCTCAGAACGACGGTCGGGGTCGAGGGCGGGCCGGTCAGGCCTCGGCGTGGGCCTCGGCGGCCAGAGCCTCGGTCCGGTCCTGCGCCTCGCGCAACGCCTCGTGGGCGGCCTCGGCGATCTCGTCGATCTCGGCGTCCTCGAAGCCCGCCAGCTCGCGGAAGCGGCGGGCCAGCTTCACCGGGCTCTCGTCGTCCTCGCCCCGGAAGCCGCCGAGGGAGAACAGCTTGTCGACCACCCGCTGGAACTCGAGTGCGTTCTTGCGACGCTCGGGGTCGTCCTCGGTGAGGCGACGCAGCCAGTCCGAGCCCATCTTCACGTGGGTGACCTCGTCGGCCAGCATCCAGTCCTCGCAGAACTCGAGCACAGGGTCGCCGGCGGCGTCGCCGAAGTCGCGCATGGTGTTGAACACGTCGATGGCCAGGCCCTCGAGCGCCCGATTGACGCCGGTCAGCCGCAGGACGGGGTCGGGGTTGCAGGCCGCCTCGTAGAGAAAGGTGCCCTCGGAGAACTCACCGATCTCCGTGCCCATCCAGTCGCTGAGCTTCACCGAGATCTCGCAGTGGCGCGCCTCGTCCCAGCACTGGCGGGCCATGTCCAGCTTCAGCGCGAAGGGGGCCTCGTCGCGACCGTCGCCGGTCTCGAAGTCCCAGCACGTGCGGCCGGCACCTTCGAGCGCCTGGATCTCGCCGACGAAGATGCCGTGCATCAGCGCACGGGCGGCGTCGGAGGCGTCGGGGCGCTTCGGGGTGAGCTTGGCCTGCGAGCGCATCGCGGTGTTCTTGATCGAACGGGGATCGTTGATGCGGTCGGTGAGCGGCACGCGGACGAAGCGCTCGTCACGGGCCAGGTCCTCGACAGGGAGTGTCTTCCTCATGACGGCACCTGCTCGCTTTCGTTCTCCGTGGGGGCAAGGACGGGGGTCCCGATCGAACCAGGGCCGACGATGCCTCCGGCGGCGAGGAGGAGCTTCTCGAGCTCGGCCTGGCGATCGGCGGCCCGCTGGACCTCTTCGGGCGTCTCGATGAGCGACTGGAGCAGCATCTCGCCGTCTCTCCAGTCCTCGAACTCGTCGGCGAGGGCGAACTTCAGCGATCGCACGGTCGGGGCATCGGTGATCGTGCTGGTGTTGTTGAGGTGGTAGGTGTAGGCCGCGATCTTGTGCGGTAGGAGGACGCGGTAGACGCCGACGAGCTTCTCGATGGTGAGCTCGGGCGCCTCGGGCTCGGTCATGGCGTCGACGAAGGCCACCAGCTCGTCGTTGGGCGGCACGTTCAGCCGCTCCTGGTTCATCTCGCGCAGCTCGGGCAGGCGCTTGTGCCACAGCTCGGCGTGCCACGCGTGGTGGTAGGTGTGGGTGCCGAGGCGCAGCTTCACGTCCAGTTCGGGCACCGTGGCGACCCAGCCGCCGAGCACCTCGAAGGTGCGCATCTCGATCCACTTGTAGTGGCCGACGCGCTTGGCGCTCTCCTCGACGGTGAAGGCGCCCGGCAGCTCCCGGCGATCCCACGGTGTGAATGCGGCCCGGGGCCGCTTCGGATCTGCCACTCGTCCCCCTGACGTGTGCGAAACGATCTCCCCGCAGCTTAGGGGTCGTCGCCCGCGCTTGTTGACCGAGCGGTCAAGTTCCGTGCTTGCGGGGGCGCCGTGGTGTCCCGGAGCCGAGGGCGGCCGTTGCCCGCCGTGGCTCGCCGCACGGTCAGGGCCCAGGCCTGTGGGGCCCGGCACCGCGCCGACCCGTGGACGCGTCTACGCGTCTACGCGTCTACGCGTCGAGCAGGGCGTCGAGGTCGGCGAGGGCCACGTCGGGATCGTCGACCAGGAGCGCACGGAGGCCCGCGGCCTCGGCGCCGGCGACGTTGCCCGGGTGGTCGTCGAGGAACAGCGCCCGGCCGGGCTCGACCCCCCCGAGCTGCTCGAGGGCCAGGTGGAAGATGGCGGGGTTGGGCTTGCGCAGGCCGACCGCCGACGAGTCGATGACCACGTCGAACAGCTCGTCGAGGGGCACCTTGGCCCGCCACTGGTCGCCCGCTTCGCGGATGTTGTTGGTGATGAGGGCGGTCCGGTAGCCGGCGGAGCGAAGGTCCCGGATGCGGGCCACGATCTGCTCGTAGACGGGCAGGTCGGACATCAGCGTGCGGAGGCGGTCGAAGTCGAGGTCCAAACCCGCTTCCGCCGCTCGGGCCTGCACGTCGGTGACGTAGGCCATCAGCTCGATCTCGCCCCGCTCGAGGCGGTGCATCGGGTGATCGGTGTCCTGGTCGTAGGGGCCGAGCATGAACTCGAGCACGGCGTCGGGTGCGAGGCCGTCCTTGTCGCCGATCCCGCCGATGGCCGCCCACGGCGACCCGGTCAGCACCCCGGTGAAGTCGAACAGCACGGCGTCGAACGGCGCCGGCCGCGCATCGGTCGTCTCGGCCATGGCCGAAGAGCCTCGCGTGGCACCCGCCGCCGGTGCACGTCGGTCCGGGCTCGTCGGCGACCGAACCGCTCGGCGCGGCGGCCGAGGACGAAGACGGGCGTTCGTCGGCCCAGGCCGAGGGGCGGGGAACGGGCCCCGTCGATCGGCGCTCCGGTCGACTCCCGGACCGGCCCGGCTCGCTCACCGGAACGACGACCGCTCCGGTCCGGCAGCGCGCCGGCACACGTTGGACGGCGCTCGTCGGCCCACGCTGCGCTCGCGGGGAACGGCCACGCACGCCAGAGGCGACAGCACGTCGGCGTCTGCCTCCGGTGCGGCGGCGGGGCTGCCGGTCAGGCGGCGCGTTGGCCGGATGGGTCGGTGCCGGGCGAGGGGCCACCCGAGCCGTCGTCGTGCCACCACTGCTCGCCGGGCGGGAGCATGGCCCGCTTGCCGGTGCCGGGTTCGAGTTGCCAACCGTCGTAGGTCTTCAGGCGGTGGCAGTGGGCGCAGAGCCAGTCGAGGTTCACCAGCTCGGTGACCTTGACCTTGGCCCAGTCGATGCGGTGGTCGACCTGGAGGTGCGTCGTGGCCGTGCAACCCCGTCGGGTGCACCCGATGTTGAGCAGGTCGAGCACCACCTGCTGGCGGGCGGTGGCCCGCCGGCCGAGGTGGGTGACGTTGAAGACGTCCACCCCGTTGGTGACGACCAGGTCGATGGTGGCCTGAGGCAGGAACTCGAGGAGGTCGGCCACGGGGATGGGCCCGAGGCCGGCGATGTCGCACAACTCGCCCGGGGCGGTGGCGCCCCGCCGGACCGCACCGATGTCGGCCCGCAGGATGATCTTCGCGTCGGACCGACGTCCGGTCGGCGGCGCCGCGGCGGGGGCGGGGGCGGGGGCGGGGGCGGGGGCGGGGGCGGGCGCCACGGGCTCGGGGGTGCGCTCCGTGGTGGCACGGGGATCGACCGATGAGGACGTCCCGGCGGCACCCCCGCCACCCGGCGCGGAGTCGCGGTGGTCGCGCGGTCGGGGCGCGGGGGACCTCGTCGGTTCGGCACCGTCGGTGGCTTTCGCCGGCGCCTCATCGTCCCCGGCCCGGGGGCGGTCGTCGGCGAGGCCGAGGAGCGCGGCGAGGGCATCGAAGGCGTATGCCTCGGCGCGTTCGCGCCGGCCCTCGGCACGAGCCCGGGCGAACTCGGCGTCGAGGAAGGGCTTGAGCTGGGCCTGGAGGCGCACGACGAACTCGGCCGGGCCGGTGAACGAGCCCCAGCCCTCCCCCATCGCGTTGGTGCCGCTGCGGAACGAACGGTTGCGGTGGGCGGCCCGTCGGCGAGCCTCGTCGTCGCCGAGCGCCGCCGCCTTGCGGGACTTCGACTGGCGGGAAAGCTCGCTCAGCGACCCCTGGCGGGCCGTGTCGAGCAGGTCGCGCTCGGCGGACGGGTCAGCAGCGGCGCCGTCGGCCACCGCCTTGGCCTGATCGGGCGAGAGCTCGCCGTTGCGTACCGCGTCCTGCGCATCGGGCAGCTCACGCAGCCGCTTCGAGCAAGCGAGGTCTTCCTCCGCGTCGCGGGTGGACTGCCCCGTCTGCTTGGCCAGCCACTCGGCCGCCGACCGCTCGCCGCTCTCGCCGAAGAGCGAGGCGTTGTCGACCCGCCGGGCCAGCAGCAGCCGCAGCCCCGCCGCGGCCTTCTCGATTGCCGCCAGCAGCTGGATGGCCTGGGCGGCCTGGTCGACGGTGAGCGTGTCCGGATCGAGCGTGCGCGCCACGGCGGCGAGGTGCGCCTTGATGACTCGCAAGATCCGGAACATGTGTTCGATGATAGCCATCCAGAGATGACGTTTCAACTGATACCAATGGTTTTTCAGATATTTCAGACCGCACCTCGCCGCCCGCCGACGGGAGCCCTCCAGAGCGCCTCAGACCGCTCCTGGCAGCCAAATGACGGCCCAACGGATCCCACCCACGGGCTTCGTCCCCGTCTGTCACGGCGGCAACACGCTGGGCCCGGCGCCGCGCTCAGTCTGCGGGACCCACTTCGGCCACCGAGTGATCGCCGCGGAGGATGGTCAATCCGGCGGTGTCGGCGGTTACTGGATCGCCGACCCGGGCCAAACCGAGCGTCACCATGATCCGCGGAAACGACGGCGACGTGCAGGAGCAGACGGTCGTCGGTGCCGACACCGTCGAGGCGCCGTGGCCGTTCCCCACTCGGGTCAACCCGCAGATGGCTCGTCGAGGACTGACCGTCCACGGGCGGATGCTCGGACCGTTCCGAGCAACGCCGCCCCGGCACCCCCGCCCCGCCGCTAGAAGAGGCGGAAGGTGATGTTGCGGGCGGTGGTGGTGGGGGCGTTGCCGGCGGCGTCGAGCAGGGTGGTGTTGAGCAGCACGGACACCGCCGCCGCCGTGGCGTTGGTGGCGACGCCGGCACAGCCGGTGTTCGTGCAGGTCGGGCCGACGGTCACGGTGATGGTCTTGCGGTCACCGCTCAGCGTGATCGGCGACGAGGCGAAGTCGGCCGAGACGTTGTTGGTGGAGATGTAGTTGTTCGAACCGGTGGACCGGGCGCCGTTGAACAGGGCCGCGATGGTCAGGTTGTCCGAGGCGGTGGTGCTGGGGTCGGTCATCGTCACGGTGGTCGAGGCGGGCAACGTCACCGAGGCGCCGAGGGTCTCGCTCAGCAGCACCGACAAGGTGTCGCCGGGCTGGATGCGGCCCAGGATCGTGCCGCCGTTGCCGGAGAGCGAGATCGGCACGGGGCGGGCGCCGTCGCTCGGCGCGCGGGCCGTGTACGAGCTGAGGTTGCCCGCCGCGTCGCGCACGCCGGCGGCGTTGGTGGCGAGCCCGACGGTGAACGACCCGACCGCGGTGTCGGCCGGGCCCGTCGGCGTGCCGAGCGCCAGCACCATCGTCGCCCCGCTGCGAGTCGCGCTGGTGAGCGTGCTTCCCGACGGGACGTTGGCCAGCGTCCACGGCGTGTTGCCGGCGCTGTAGGTGGTGAGGGTCTCGGAGAAGGTGACGGTCACTCGGTCGACGATGCCGTCGTTGCCGGCGGCGTCTTGCATGACCTGGGTGACCAGCGCCGGCGCGGCGGCATCGGTCACGGCGATCGCGGCGTAGCTCGCCTGGTTGCCAGATGGGTCGATCACGCCGGTGGCGCTGGCGGCCAGGGCGATGGTCCACGAGCCGACCGCGGTGGTGAAAGTGGTGCCCTCGTTCAGGTTCAGCGAGGCGGTGGAGCCGGCGATGCCCACGGAGGCGAGGCCCGTGCCGGTCGGGGCGCCGGTGAAGGTCCACGGCACCGTGCTCGGCGAGTAGCCGGTGGACAGCGCCTCGGAGAACACGACGTCCACCCGGTCGAACTTCCCGTTGGCGTTGGCGTCCAAGCCGCGCTGGCTCACCCGAACGGGTCGGGCGCCGTCGAGCGGCGAGCGGGCCGCGAAGGACGTGAGGTTGCCGGCCGCGTCGCGGATGCCCGTACCCGAGGAGGCCAGCGCCACCGTGAACGAGCCGACTGCGGTGTTGACCGCGCCGGCACCCTCGGTGAGGTTGAGGGTGGTGGCGGTCGAGCCGGTGGCGGCGGTCACCGACGTCAGCGTCCCCGCCGACGGGACGTTGGCGAGGGTCCACGGCGTGTTGCCCGCCGAATAGGCCGCGATGGGCTCGGACCACGTGATGGCGACCCGGTCGACCTTGCCGTTGGCGGTCGAGTCCTGCATGGTCGGGCTGCTGACCGGCGCCGGCGCGGCCTTGTCGGTCGGGGCCGTCGCGCTGAACGACGACCGGTGCCCGTTGGCGTCACGGACGCCGCCGCTGGTCGCGGCGAGGGCGACGGTGAACGTCCCGACGGCGGTGTCGGCCGCCCCGGGCCCTTCGGCCAGGGTGAGGGTGGCGGCGTTGCCGGCCACCGAAACGGACGAGAGGGTGGCGCCCGACGGGGCATTCGCGAGGGTCCACCCGAAGGTCCCGGCGGTGTAGGGCGTCGCCAGTGTCTCGGAGAAGGTGGCCACGACCTGGTCGACCTTGCCGTTCTTGTCGACGTCGAACATCTGGAGGGTCGACAGCGCGGGCGCGTCGACCACCGTGATGGCGGCGCTGGCCACGCTGCCACCGGAGCCCACCACGAACACGCTGTGAGGGGAGTCGTTGGTGCCGGCGGGGATGGTCACCGAGATGGTGCCGTTGCCGCCCACCCCGGCCGTCGCCGGCGACCCGGAGAGCACCGTGCCGCTGGGGCTGTCGAGGCGGAAGGTGATTGGCTCGTTGGAGAGGAAGTTGGCCAGGGTGCCGCTGAGCGCAACCGGGAGGGTGGCGGCGGGGATGGTCGTCGAGGAGGTGAAGGTCAGGGCGGGGTCACCCACCGTCACCGCAGACCCGAAGGCGCTCTCGAGGCCGGTCCACCCCGCCTGCAACGGGGTGATGGTGTACCGCCAGATGCCGGGCGGCACGTTGGTCTCGACGCAGCTGAGCGCGGTGATCATGCCCGTGCAGGTGCTGGCCATGGTCGCGGGCGTGGTGCTCGTCGATGGGTAGCGCCGCAACTGGTAGCCCTGCACGGGGTTGCCGCTGGTGAGCACTGCCTGGTCCCAGGTCACGCTGACGTCGCGGCCGGTGACGACTGCGAAGGGGATGTCCCCCTCGGGTAGGGCTTCGGCGTCCACCGTGCCCGTGCCCGCCGCGTGGGCCACCCACTGGGCCCAGGATTGCTGAGGCACCACTGCGAGAGCCACCAGCCACGCCAAGACGAGGCCCGCGACCACGCAACCGACCCGTCGCTGGCGTCGGTGCGCACGACGCGCTTCGCGCGCCCGGCGGTGGGCCGACCGCGACGGCGCGCCGTCGCCGGCCGGCGCCAGCAGGCGGAGCGGGTCGATGAACACTGCCGCGACCTCAGACCGCAAGACGGTGGAGGGTGGGGGCGGTCACGGCCAGGACGATGACTGCGACCGAGACCGTCGGCCGGGGCGCGGCGAACGCCGCCACCGAGGCGGCTCCGAGGAGCAGCGGTCGGTGGCGGCGTTCGGTCGTGCCCATGGAAGGCCAGGGCTGAGCGGGTGCCGGAGCGAGTGCCCTCGCTCCGGCGCGTGCGCTCAGATCAGCTCTGCGAGCCCGTGAGGGTCAGGGCGATGGTGAAGGTCACACCCTGGCAGCCGTCCGGAGCACTTGCGCCCATCGACACCACGTTGGCGATCGACTGGGCACCGCTGGTGGCGTTGGCGCCCACCGGCAGCGACAGGCCCGTGGCCGAGGAGGCGGTCACGTTGGAGGCCGAGCAAGCACCGGGGTTCGACGAGGTGATGGCGCCGGGCGTCATCGAGTCGAACGTCACCGCGTAGGGGTTGGGGTTGGTGAGGGTGAAGTGGACGTCACCACCGGTGAAGCCGGGGTACAGGTCGGCGGCGCCGGTGGTGGCGTTCACGGTGATCGTCTGGGCGGTGAGGGCCCGGGCGTTGCCGCTACCCGTGCCGTTCGCCGTCCACAGGGCGACCGCCACGCCCGCCGTCAGCATCACCGTGATGGCGATGGCCGCGGCGGCCATCTTGTTGCGGGTGCGAACTCGCATCGTGCTGGACCTTCCTTCGGGAGAGAGACGGACACCGGCGGTTTTGCCGGCACGTGACCAATCGGTCCCAAAGAGGACGCGTTTGAGCCATTGACTGACCAATGAGTCAGGAGACCCATTGGTGACACTGACTGGCGCGTCAGCAGGCAGGTCCCCGCTGGACCTCCCGGCGGCCGTCGATCCCTCGATCACCCCCGATGGGGGGTCAGGTCGTTCCCTGCGAGGTCGATGCACACCTGTCACACTGAGGCCCTGGCGGGCAGGAGACCGACGATGCGCCAAACCTGGGAGGCCCCCCTTGCCCGCATCCCCTGACCGATCCGGGGCGGAGACGCGCGGCGCGATCATCTCGACCGCAGCCCGCGTGTTCCGCACCAAGGGCTACGAGACCGCCACCCTCGGCGAGATCGCCGAGGAGCTCGGCATCACCCGATCGGCGGTCCTGCACCACTTCGAGTCGAAGGAGGCCCTCCTCGCCGAGGTGCTCACCCCCCTCGTGGTGGCCATCGACGCGATGCTCGACCGCAGGGAGGCCGCCGGCAAGCTGACCCCTCGCACCCGTCGCCCGTTCCTCGTCGAGATGGTCGACATCATCTGTGACCACCCCGACGCCACGGCCATCGCCGCCTTCGACGCCAGCATCCGCCACCGGCTGGATGCCGGCCACCAGATCGACGAGCGCGGGAGGCGGTATGCCGGCCTGGCCACCATCAACCAGGACGACCCGCAGGCCGCGGTCCGGGCCTTCGCGGCCATGGGTGCGATGCTGCGCCCCGCCTACACGCCCCCGGGCCTGATCGACCTCGACGATCCCGAGGTGCGCCGCACCATCGTCGACTGCGCCATGGCCGTGTACAGCACCGCACCCAGGGTGCCGACGACCTCGCCGTCCTCAGCGGCCGCCACACCGGCGGCGCCGAGCTAACGGCTGTCGCGCTTGGCCTGGCGGCGCTTGCCGGCGGCGCGGGTGGACGCGGTGGCCTTCTGATTCGCGGGCGAGCGCTTGGCGGCGTCGCCCCGGGCGCCGTTGACCGGCGTGGGCGTGCCCTTGCCCTTCCCGGGTGTGTCCGAGCCCCCGACACCGGTCTCCTTGACCGCTCGGGCCGCGGCAAGGCGCTCCGCCTTGAGGTCGGCGGCCGCCTGCTTGGCCACCGCGGCGAGGCGGCGGCTGACCACCGACAGGGCCTCCTCGAAGATCTCGGCCTTCGCTGCGGCCCTCTGGTTCACGGCGCTGGCTCGGCCCCGGGACGCGTCGGCACCCACTTGTTGCGCGGCCCGGCGGCGGTAGAGCTTGGTGTACTTCGAGCGGGCCCGGCGGACCCGATCGTGCAGCGCGGCGAGCTCGTCCTCGTCGAACTCGGCCAGCGCAGCGGGCTCGGTGGCCCGCACGAGCTCCTGCTCGGCGTCGTTCAACATGGCCAGCAGCGATGCGTTCATGGCCGCAGCGTAGGACGTCCCGTGCCGCTCGTGACCGGCTGGTGATGCCAGCACCACCCCGGTGATGCCTGCCACCGCACTCGTCACCCACTCGTACGCATGCGAGTCTCGGACCGTGAACGCGGTCTGGTACCGGGCGCGGGCCGACCTGCGCAGGGGCGTCTGGGGGACCCTCGCGCTCATCGGGCTGATCGGGTTCGCGGGCGGTGTCACCCTGGCGGCCGTCGCCGGCTCGATTCGCACCCGCGACGCCCTGCCCGAGTTCCTCGCCTACAACCGGGCGCCCAACGCCGGCGTCTTCGTCGACCCCACGCTGCCCGAGGCAGAGCAGCGTCGACTCATCGGGCAGGTCACCGCGCTACCGGAGTGGGAGGCGGTCGCGGTGCTCGCCGCCGCGGTGGTGAGCGTGCGACCACCCGGCGAGAACTACTCCGTGATGGTCGCCAATGCCCTCCGCGACGGATCGCTGCCTCTCGGCTTCTCCCGACCGATCATCGTCGACGGCCGGGAGCCCGACCCCACCTCGCCCACCGACGCGGTGGTCAACGAGGCGTTTGCCAACGCGTTCGGCATCGGGGTCGGCGACAGCTTCGCGCTCCGCAGCATCACCGCCGACCGACTGGAGGCGGCGGGGGGCGGCCAGTTGCGCTCCGATCCAGACGGCACCGACGTCACCATGACGGTCACCGGGATCGAACGCCAGCCGCGCGACCTGCAGAGCGGGGCACAGGACCAGCAGGGCACGGTGTTCGGCAGCGACACCTGGTCGCTGCTGCTCACCCCGGCGTTCTGGGAGTCCCTCGACGGGGATGTGGCCTCGTACGGCGGAGGGGCGGTGGGCCGGCTGCGCCCGGGGGTGACGACGGCGCAGTTGGGAGAATCGGTGGCGGCCATATCGCCGGACGGCTTCTTCGTCGAGCCCACCGACGACGAGGAGACCATCGTCGCCTCTATCGGCCGGGCCGCCGACTTCGAGGCCAACGCCCTGCTGCTGTTCGCCGTGGTCCTCGCCATCGCCAGCGTTGCCCTGGTGGGTCAGGCCATCGGCCGCCAGGTGACCCTGCGCCTCGACGACGGCGAAGCGTTGCGGGCCACCGGCTTCGCCCGCCGGCAGCGGGCCGCCGTCATCGTCCCCCGGACCGTGCTCCTGGCCGTCGCCGGGGCGGCGGTCGCCATCGTGGTCGCCGTCGCGCTGTCCCCCCTCGCCCCTGTGGGCTTGGCCCGGCGCGCCGAGTTGCACCCCGGGTTCGACGTCGACGCGGTCGTCCTCGCGGTGGGTGCCGTGCTCATCGCCGCCCTGGTCGTGGCGTGGAGCGGGGCCGTGGCCTGGCGGACCAGCCGAGCGGTCGAGCGTGGGGCCGACATCATCCGCCGCGACCGCCCGTCGATGGCCGGGGCCCGCTTGGCGGCCGCAGGGGCGGGAGTGACCGCCGTGGCCGGGGTCCGCCTCGCCCTCGAACGCGGTCGGGGTCGCACGGCCGTGCCGGTCGTCAGCGCGCTGCTGGGGGGAGCAGCCGGCGTGTTCATGGTCGCCGCGGTCCTCACCTTCTCGTTCAGTCTGGACCGCCTCATCGACTCCCCCGCACTGCAGGGCTGGACCTGGGACGTGGTCGTGGGGAACTACTCGCAGCAGGCCAGCGTCGACGAGGGCGCCGCCCTGCTCGAGGCCAACCCGTTGGTCGGCGGCTACCTGGGCGAGAACAACCAGGTCTTGCGCATCGACGGGACGACGACGTACGTCGCGTCTCTCGGGCCTGGCGATTCGTCGGTCGGTCCTCCGGTCATCACGGGTCGCCGACCGGACGCCGACGACGAGATCGCCCTCGGCCGCACCACCCTGGCCGACCTCGGCAAGGAGATCGGCGACTCTGTCGTGGTGTCGGCCGACGTCGGCGGCGAACCTGTGGAGGCCACCGTCGTGGGCACGATGATCCTCCCCGCCAGCATCAACGACACCCTCACGTTGGGCGCCGGCGGGGTGATGACCCTCGAAGGCCTCCAAGCGGTGTACGGCCCCCAAGGCGAGGCGTCCGTCGCCCAGCAGTTCCTCGTCGAGTTCGCCGACGGGGTCGACCCCGCCGACGGCGAGGCCTCGTTGCGGGGCGACTTCGGGGACTCCATCATCACGTCGCGCCCGCCCGCCGACGTCGAGAACCTGCGCAGGGTCCAGGGCCTCCCAGCCCTCCTCGCCGCCACCGTCGGCCTCCTCGCGCTCGGCACGCTGGCCAACACCCTTGTCACCTGCATCCGCCGTCGCCGGCGGGACCTCGCCACCTTCGCCACCCTCGGCTTCCGGCCCCGTCAGATCGCGTCGACCGTGGCGTGGCAGGCCACCACCATCGCGGTCATCGCCCTCGTCCTCGGCCTCCCGCTGGGCATCGCGGCCGGCCGCACCGTGTGGGCGCTGATCATGACCTCGATCGGCACCTCGGTCCCCGCGGTCACACCCTGGGGAGCGCTCGCGGCCCTCGCCCTCGCCGTCATCGTGGGCGCCAACGCCATCGCCGCCCTGCCCGCCCGAGCCGCGGCCCGCACCCACCCGGCGACGACCCTGCGCAGCGAGTAGCCCTCGCGAGCCGCGCGGATTCCTGCCGTCGGCGGCGCGGGTAGGTTGCCGACATGGGCGCTCCCCCGTCGCCGCGGGTCCCGGGCCTCGAGCACCGCCTCGTCCGCCACGACGACGACACGATCCCCTGGTTCGCGGTGCGCAGCCAGCGCAACGCCGACGGCTCCGAGTCCCACGTGTGGGAGCGTTGGGTGGCCTTCTCGGTGGAGCCCCTCTACCTGGCCCTCCAGGCCCGCTGGGACCCCGGCATGATCGTGCGCCGCCACGGCCACCACAGCCCCCACACCCTCCAGGTGCTGGCGGGCTCGTTCACCTGCGACGGGGTCGAGCTCGGCGCCGGCGACCACCTCGAGCTGCCCCTCGGCGCCTCCTTCGGGCCCTTCGTGGCCGGCCCCGACGGCGTCGAGCTCTACGAGGTGATGCTGGGCGACCCCCGCTCGTGGAGCGACGAGCCCGAAGCCCTGGCCGCCGTGCTCGCCGAGCACGGCGTCACCGTCCTGCCCGACCCACCCATCGAGCTGCCCGCCGGTCTCGAGGACCTGCGTGCGGTCTTCAACGCCAAACCTGCGCAAGGATGATTGCCATGGCCACCCCGGCAGAAGCCGACCTCCCGCTCATCATCTCCGTGGACGACCACGTCATGGAGCCCAAGGACCTCTGGCAGCGCGAGCTGCCGGCCTCGATGCGCGATCGGGGGCCCAAGGTGGTCACCGAACGGGTCAAGCTCGAGTTCGTCGGCGGCCACTACGGCTTCACGCGCGACGTCCCCGACGGCGACTGGTGCGACCTCTGGATCTTCGACGACCTGGTCACCCCCACCGGCCTGCTGCACGCGCCGGCGGGCATGCCCCGCGACGAGCAGCGCAACGTCCCCGCCACCTACGACGACTTCCGGCCCGGCACGTACGACCAGACCGAGCGCCTCGCCGACATGGACCTCAACCACGTCGAGGCCGCCATCAACTACCCGAACATCTTCCCCCGCTTCGCGGGCCAGGGCTTCCTCGAGCGCGAGGACAAGGACCTCGCCCTCGCCTGCCTGCGCATCTACAACGACTGGATGATCGACGAGTGGTGCGGCGGCGCCGGCCAGGGTCGCCTGATCCCGCTGACCCTCGTGCCCTTGTGGGATCCGGCGCTGGCCGCCGAGGAGCTGCGCCGCTGCGCCGGCAAGGGCAGCCACGCCATCGCCTTCAGCGAGAACCCCTCGAAGCTCGGCGTCCCGTCCATGTACACCGGCGACTGGGACGTGCTCTGGGCCGCGGCCGAGGAGACCGACACCACCGTGTCGATGCACATCGGCTCGTCGTCGTCGATGCCGTCGACCTCACCGGACGCCCCGCTGGCCACGTCGATGTCGCTGTACGCGCAGAACGCCCAGGGCTCGCTGGCCGACTGGGTGTTCTCGGGCACCCTCGAGCGCTTCAGCGACCTGAAGATCGCCTACGCCGAGAGCCAGGTCGGGTGGATGCCGTTCCAGCTCGAGCGCATGGACGCGGTCTGGGCCGACGGTCGCGGCGGCGTCGGCGGCCCCGTCCTGCCCAGCGAGCAGGTGAAGGGCCGGGTCTACGGCTGCGTGTTCGACGACCTCCACGGCCTCAAGTGCCGCGACGACGTGGGCGTCGACATGATCCTGTTCGAGACCGACTACCCGCACTCCGACGGCACCTTCCCCCACTCGCGCAAGATCGCCCACGAGCTGTTCGTGGCCGCCGGCATGGACGCCGAGGATTGCCGGAAGGTCCTGCGCACCAATGCCATCGAGGCCTACGGCCTCGACCGCTTCGGCCTCACCGCCTGAGGCAGGTCTCGGCCACCTGCGGCCCGAGGTTGGCGTAACGGGCCGCCTCCTCCTCGGTGAAGCCCCTCCCTGCGAGCGCACACGCCGCCTCGCGCCAGGCATCCGGGTCGAGCGACCACCGGGCGACGCCGTCGGCCGTGCGCAGGGCCACCTCGAGGCCGTCCGGCCGGAGCGCGACGGCCGGTTCGCCCGACCCACGCTCCGAGCCGTGCGCGTCCAACACACCGCCCACGAGAGCCCGCGCCTCGAGATCGACCAGCTGGACCAGATCGTCGCCCGACTGGATCGCCAGCCAACGGTCGTCAGCGCTCACGTCCAGGGCGCGGACGGCGCCATAGGCCCCGGGCACGTCGGCACCCGCCGGTTGGAGGGTTGCCGCGTCGAGGAACCCGACCGTGCCGTCGTCCCGGCCCACGACAACCGTGACGCCGTGCGCCGTCACCAGGCGCCTGACCCCGGCCGTCGGGCCGGCGAGCATCGCACCAGAGCCGTCGTCGACCGTGGCCACACCGTCCGCGTCGACCACGGCGATCGTGCCGGTCGACCCGGGGCTCACGACGGAGGCCCGTCGGTTCAGATCGACGGTTGGGTCCACCGGGTCGAGGGTGTCCGTGTCGAGGGCCCGCACGCGGCCCAACGGGTCGAACAGCAGGATCCGACGGGCGTCGAGGTCGAGCGCGGCCCCTGACGCGACGATGTCGAGCGGCGGCCCGGTGGCCAGCTCGCGGCCGGTGTCCAGGTCGACGATCGCCAGGGAGAAGTCGAGGCGCACGACCAGGAGTCGCCCGGTACCGATCCAGGCACTGGCGATGGCGCCGTCCGGTTCCGGCACCAGAGCGCCTGAGCCTTCCATCACCACGTGGTCGCGGTTCATCGTCCCCCGATCACCGTCACCGGTGCCCGCTCCGGAGTCGCGGTCGTCGACCGCGACGAGAAGACGCTCGCCGTGCGGTTCGTAGCCGGCGAGCGCGTCGAACCGGCCAGGCACCAGGTGGGTGATCGGGCCGCTCCCGTCGAGTCGCCACAACGCCACCCGCCCGGTCTCCCCGCCGATCGCGGCCAGTCGATCGCCCTGCCGGCTCGTGACGAGGGCCGAAATGGGCTCGGTGGTGACCGACGCCCGGGTCCCCGCGGCGGTTCCCGTGGCGAGGTCGACCAGCGCGACCTGACCGCCGGGGGTACTGCATTCGATCCGCGCCAGGGCCTCGACGACCGCCACCCCGAGGCACTGGAGCGCGGCGGGCCGCGGCCAGATCGCCTGTCCCGTTCCGAGGTCCCATCGCACCAGACCGTCGATGCCACTCGTCAACAACGAGCGGCCGTCGGTCCAGACGGCGAGCTCCGAGGTCCGAGCCGGCCCGTTGAGGACGTCCAGGACGTCGCCTCGCCGGGGATCCACGACCCGCACCTGGCCACCCTCGGACCCCACGACCAGTCGATCGGCGCGAACGAAGGCGAGTCCGGCCGATCGGACGGTGGCTCGAGCCGGCGTTGCCGGCCTCGGGAGGGCGAGCTCGCGCGCCACCTGCCCGTCGACGAGGTCGATGACGACCACGGCCCCGGCGGCTCCTCCGCTCACCGCCGCCAGCCGACCGTCGGGGCTGACGGCCACGGCGCCCGGCGCGAAGTCCAGGCCCACCTCGGGGAACACCGGCGTGCCCGAACCGGGATCGACCGCCACCAACACGCCCCGCTGGGTGGTCGTCGTGTCGCGGGCGGCCAGGACGACGGCACCGGTCACCGGGGCGACGGCCACCACGGGGTCGGCTCGATGGTCCGGGGCCTCGACCAGCAGGGACGACCCGCCCGCATCGGCCGACGGCTCGATCCGGTACAGGTCGGCGCGGTCGTCGGCAGCGGCGAGTGCCGTGCCACCGGGCAGGTAGGCCGCGGCCCGAACCGGCCGGCCCGTGGACAGCGCCAGGAACCCCTCGAAGCCCGGATCACCGGTGAAGAGCGAGAACAGGGCGTCGCTCGAAGCCGGCCCGGGGTCGGCATCATGCGCGGCGACCGCGAGCAGTGCCCGGAGCGAGCGGTCGTCCTCGCCGGCGGACCGACTGACCAGTTCCTGGACGAGGGCGACCCGGGCTGCGGAGGTGGCGCGGTCACGGGCGGATCGAGCATCGAGGTTGCCCGACACCGCCACGGCCGCGGCCACCAGCAGGGCGACGAGCAGCACCCCGGTGACCGCCAGTGTCCGCCGCAGGCGGCGGTTGGCCGTGCGCTCTCGTTCGGCCTGCGCGGCCAGCGCCGACCGATCGAGCTCGTCGGCGGAAAGCGATGCCTCCAGGAAGGCCCGCTCCAAGCCACCGATGCCCAGTGCGCGCTCCTGGGCCAGCGAAGCCGCCAGGTGCAAGCGAGGTCCGCGCAGAAGGCCGGAGGGGTGCCGGCCGTCGTCATCCCACTGGGTGGCGGCCCGCGACAGGTCGACCAGCATCCGGGCCGCGACCTCGTCGTCACGCAGCCAGTCGGCCAACCGCGGCCACGACCGCACCAGGGACTCGTGGGCGAGCACGTAGCCGTCCCGGACCGCGGTGACCAGGCGTGACCGCACCAGCAGGGTGAGCAGGCGCTGGGCGCCGGCATCTCCGGCGACGGTGCGCCGGTCCAGCGTGCGGCCCGTCGGCTCACCCTCGCCGTCCAGCGCGACCATCCGCAACAGCAGGTCGCGGAGGCCTCCACGGTCCCCGGCGTCGAGCTGGTCGTACACCGCCTCGGCGGTCCGGGCCAGCGCGCCCTGGATGCCGCCGGTCGCCCGGTAGCCGGCGAGCGTCAGCGTCCCGGCCTCGCGGCGGACCCAGGTCTCATGGAGGGCGTGGGACAGCAGCGGGAGCGCGCCCGGGTGCCCGCTCGCTTCCTGCACCAGCACCTCGACGAGCCCCGGCTCGACCCGACAGCCCTGGCGCCGGGCGGGTTCCTCGATCGCGTCCCGCAGCCCGTCCTCGGTCATGGCCCCGAGGACATAGGACGAGCGCTCGAGGGCACGGGCCAGGTCGGGCAGCAGTGCCAACGAACCCACGTGATCGGCCCGGAGCACGACGACCAGGCCACCGAGCGCCAGCTGCTGCAAGAGGACCGCCGCTACCGCCTCGCGCACCGACTCGTCGTCCACGAGGGTGAAGAGCTCCTCGGCCTGATCCAGGACCAGGACGGTCTCGTCCGGTTGGCGGGACAACGCTCGATCGAGCGAGGCCAACGGCTCCTCCCCGAGCCGCACGACGACGACCGACCGCCCCTCGGCTCGGAGGCTCGGAACGAGGCCGGCCCGCACGAGGGACGACTTGCCGTGTCCCGATCGGGCGACGAGCAGGAGGGCACCCGTCTCGGTCAAGCGATCGCGACACACGGCCAGCTCGGGATCACGACCGTGGAACAGGCCGTGGTCGGCCTCTTCGTAGGTCGCCAGGCCCTTGTACGGGCTGGGAAGGCCGAGCGAGCGATCGAGGGCGCCACCCGCGGCGCCCGAGTCGAGGCCGACCGGGGCATCGAGTGACGAGTCGTGGCCGAGCATGGCCTGTTCGAGCCGCGTGAGGTCGGTGCCGAGATCGAGACCCAGCTCGTCGGCGAGGTGGCGGCGGGCTCGGTTGATCGCCCGTAGGGCCTCAGCCTGGCGCCCCGAGCGGTAGAGCGCGGTCGACAGCACGAGCCAGCGCTGCTCTCGCAACGGCTCCCGCTCGGCCAGCGCGGCGGCCATGGGCACGGCGTCGCGGTGACCACCCAGCGCCAGGCGCGCCTCGAGCTGGCGCTCCTCGGCCAGGAGGCGCAGCTCGACGAGACGGACCGACTCGGCGGACGCGGGCAGCCAGTCGGCCAGCTCGGGATAGGGCCGATCACCCCAGAGCGCGAGGGCATCCGCCAGGATCTGGTCTCGAGTGGCACCGTCGCCCCCGGCCAGCACCGACTCCGCTCGAGCGACACCGTCCTCGAACGCCCAGGCGTCGACCTCGTCGCGCCCGAGCGCCAGGCGGTAGCCGTTGGGCTCGGTGGCGATGGCACCAGTGCCCAGGTGCTGGCGAAGGCGCAGCACGGCACCCTGGAGGACCTTTCGCCACGACGCGGGTACGGACGCACCCCACACCGCGTCGGCCAGCACCTCCACGGGCACCGTTCGGCCCTGGTGGACCACCAGCGCGGCCAGCACGGTCGCGTCACGGGGGCTCGGGTGGCGGCCACCGTCGATGGCCAGCCGCCCCAAGACCCGCACCCGCACCGGCATGGCTGGAGTGTGCGGTTGCACCGGAACCCTGTCAACGACGCTGATACCGGTCCTGATACCGGGGGGTGGTGGGCCCTGATACCAGGCCGTGGTCGAGTGCCACTCATGACCCCTACCGGCCCCCATCACCACCATGCCCGACACGGCACCCGACACCGGCTCGGCGCCGCCGTCGCGCTCTTGGCGCTGACCCTGCTCACGGCCAGTTGCGGCCAGGGCGGCGACAGTGACCAGGCCGAGGCGGACGCCCCGACCACGACTGCGGGCCCCGCGCTGCCGGAGGGCATCGAGGCGGGCCCCGAGGGCGACGAGCTGTTCGTGCCGCCCGATCCGCTTCCCGCCGGTGAGCCCGGCGAGATCGTGTGGGCCCGAGCCTTCCCGGCCATCGAGGACACCACCGGCTACCGCGTGCTGTTCCACTCGACCTCGGTGGACGGCGAGGACATCGCGGTGTCGGGCACGATCCTGGTGCCCGAAGGCGACGCTCCGACCGAGGGGCGGCCGGTGGCGGTGATCGGCCAGTCGCGAGGTGCCACCGCCGACCAGTGCGCCGCCTCCCGCGACGTGTCCTACGAGCGCGGGCAGGACGATGTCGGGAGCTGGTCGGAGCGGGACTTCGCCCATGTGATGGCCGGTGAGGGCTACGTGGTGGCCGTCCCCGACTATCAAGGATTCGGCACCCCGGGGCCCGGGCGCTTCCTGGAGGGTGAGGCCGAGGCCCACGCCATCCTCGACGGAGCAAGAGCCGCCCGCATCGTCGCCGGCACGCCCGAGGCGCCGGTGGTCGGTGTCGGCAACAGCCAGGGTGGCCACGCCATGGCCTTCGCCGCCCAGATGGCCGACGACTACGCCCCCGAGCTCGGGCTGGCCGGGGTCTACGTGGGCCACCCCCTCGCCGAGCTCGGGTCCCTGGCCGGGCCCATGGGGTCGAGCCCCATCTTCGGCCAGTACCTCCTGGCGTATGCCGGACTGCTGCCCGACAACCCCCAGCTGGCCGACAGCGGCGCCCTGACCGTCGAGGGCGAGGCCACCCTCGACCGGTTCGAGGCGGACTGCGGCGAGAACGTGGTCAGTACCCTCCAGGGCCAGGACCCGGCGAGGTACCTGACCGACCCTGCCACGGTGCCACCGGTGTTCGCCGACGTGCTCGACGCCAACTCTCCGGGCAACCAGGTGTCCGACATCCCGATCCTGCTGGTGCACGGCAGCCGTGCCGAGCCCATCCCGCAGGTGATCAGTGACCTCTACTTCGCCCGGCTGTGCGACGCCGGCTTCACCGTCGAGTACCGCAAGCCGTCCGGCTCGGCCGAGACCGCCAACCTGGAGACCCAGCCCTATCTTGTGGACTGGATGACCGACCGGATCGCAGGCGAGCCCGCACCCACCACCCCGTGCCCATGAACGCCGCACCGATCCGGAAGGTCGCGGCCTTCCTCCTCGCCCTCGCCCTGGCCGGCGGCGTGGCTGCCTGCGGTGGCGGGTCGTCGTCCGATGGCGCCGGCGAGCAAGCCGATGCCACCAGCACGACTCTGGGGACCGAGCAGGAGGCGGCGCCAACCCTGCCTGCGGGCGTGGAGCCGGCTCCCGACGGCGACGCCTTCTTCCAGCCCCCTGACCCGCTCACGGCCGGCGACCCGGGGACCGTGATCTGGGCCCAGCCGTTCGCGGCCTTCGAGGATGCCGACGGCTACCGGATCCTGTACCGGTCGCTCGACGCGGACGGCAACACGGTGGCGGTGTCGGGCATGGTGCTGTTGCCGACCGACTCGGCGCCGGACGGCACCCGGCCGCTCGCCGCCAGCGCCAGCTCGCGGGGCAGCATCGCCGATGCGTGCACGGCGTCGCACGACCCCACCTACGACCGCGGCAACGCCGAGGTGGGCCAGTGGTCGGAGCGGGCCAACGCCCAGAGCCTGCTGCGCCAGGGCTACGCGGTGGTCGTGCCCGACTACCAGGGGTTCGGCACCCCGGGCCCATCCCCGTACCTGGGGGGGCCGAGCGGAGGGCGCAACGTGCTCGACTCGCTCCGGGCGCTGCGCACCTTCGTGGGCCCTGAGGCCGGCGATGCCGTGGCCGTCGGCGACACGCAAGGCGGAGCGGCGGTGCTCTTCGCCGCCGAGATGGCGCCGACCTACGCGCCCGACGTCGACCTCGTGGGCGTCGTCGCCACCCAACCACTCGCGGAACTCGCCACCCTGGCGACTGCCGCGTCCGACTCGCCCGCGTTCGGGTACTACCTGCTCGCCGTGTCCGGGCTCTCGGTCGACCACCCGGAGGTACGGGTCGAGTCGGTGCTCACCGAGACCGGCCTGCAGGCGGCGGCCCAGTACGAGAGCACCTGCGGCGATCAAGTCACCGACGCGCTGTCACGGGAGGACCCGGGTGCGTACATCCGCACACCCGGCGAGAGCCCCGCCCAGATCCAGACCGCACTGGAGGCGAACTCCCCTGGTGTCACCGCCACCGCGATCCCGATCCGGCTGGTCCACGGTCGCGACGTCGACCTTCCACCCCTGATCATCAGCCAGTTGCTGATGGCCCGCTACTGCCGGATCGGCACCAGTCACGCCGAGCTCGCCGTCTACGCCGGCGACGGCAGCGGCGCCAGTGCCGTTTCGGAGGAGGACACGACCGGGTGGTTGCAGGACCGGCTCGAGGAGGTGCCGGCGACGGCGACCGAATGTCTCTCATGAGGCACACCGGCGCTCCGTGAGAGAACGGCCGCGCCGTTTCTCTGTACAGAACACCCAAAGTCAGACGTACACTTCAGACGTGGACGTGGCCATCAGCGAACTCCGATCGAACCTGCGGGCATGGGTTGACCACGCCCGGTCGGGTGACGACGTGGTCGTCACCGAGCGCGGCGTGCCCGTTGCCCGACTCGTGGCCGTCGAGGCGTCGGGCGTGATCGAGCGACTCGAGCGCGACGGTCTGATCACCCGGCCCCGATCCGCTTCGCGACCGAGAGCGACAGGCCGACACCGCGTGCACGCGTCGGAGCCGGTGTCGGAACTGGTCGCAGAGTCGCGGCGCTAGCCAAGTCGACCGATGGCCGTGGTGTTCTTCGACAGCAGCGCATTCGTGAAGCTGTTGGTCGAGGAGGACGGGAGCGACACGGCAGCCCGCCTGTGGGACGAGGCCGACGCGGTCGTGGCCAGCCGCTTGGCCCTTCCTGAGGTCAGTGCCGCGCTGGCCGCGGCCCGCCGGGGTGGACGGTTGGAGCCACACGACGAACACAGCGCACGTCGAGCATGGGATGAATTCTGGGACGCCACCCGGGTGATCGAGCTCACCGAGCACCTCGCAGAGGTCGCCTCGGCCCTCGCCGCGCAGAAGGTGCTAGGAGGCGCCGATGGGGTGCACCTCGCGAGTGCTCTCACCCCCGCAGAGGCGGACCTGGTGCTGGTCACCTGGGACCGACGGCTGTCCACGGCCGCGGTCGAGGCGGGGGTGATGGTGGCTCCCGCGTCGTGACCGGCGACCCGATCGACCGGGCGCGGAACCGGGAGGTGTGGGCTGCGGTCAACGCCGACGTCACCGACCCTGGCGCCGCCGCGCTCTGGGAGCAGAGCGAGATGAGTTGGGGGCTGTTCCGCATCCCCGAGGCGACCCTCGGGCTCCTCGGCGATGTGCGGGGACTCACCGTCGCCGAGCTGGGCTGCGGCACCGCCTACCTCTCCGCTTGGCTGGCCCGCGCCGGCGCCCGACCGGTGGCGGTCGACCTGAGTCATCACCAACTCGCCAGCGCCGCCCGCTGCCAGGACCAGTACGACCTGCACTTCCCCCTGATCGAGGCCGACGCCGCCGTGGTCCCCCTCCGCCGCGCCGCCTTCGACCTGGTGATCAGCGAGTACGGCGCCGCCCCCTGGTGCGAGCCGACCGCGTGGGTGGCCGAGGCGGCCCGCCTGCTGCGGCCCGGCGGCCGGTTGATCTTCCTGACCAACAGCGTGCTCGCCGCGCTGTGCGTCCCCGAGGACGAGGGCTACGCCACCGACCAGCTGCAGCGACCGCAGCGGTCACTCTCCCCGGTCACCTGGCCCGGCGGTGGCACCGAGCACCACCCCGGCCATGGCGAGTGGATCCGCACGCTCGTCGGCGCCGGCCTCGTGGTCGACGCCCTCCACGAGTTGCAGCCGCCCGCCGGCGCCGCCACCCATGCCGACTACGAGATCGTCACCGCCGAATGGGCCGAGCGCTGGCCCGCCGAAGACCTCTGGGTCGCCCACAAGCCTGGCTGAGCGCCTACGGCACCTCGAAGAGATCGGCCAGGAGGTCGACCCGTTCCGGGCGGCGGCCGCCGACGACATCGAGTCCGTGGGCACCGAGGTCGGTGGGACCGATGCGCCCGTAGAACAGCAGCGGCACGGCCACCGGCAGGCCCCGAAGCACGACATCGGCGTCGCTGTCGGTGGTGCCGGCTGCGGGTCGGGCCGCGGCCGTCGGCCCGTGGACCTCGAGCGCCCAAGGCACCATGCCCTCGAGGTCGAGGTGGAGGAGCAGGTCCTCGGTGTTGGTCTGCGACACGTAGTACGGCAGGATCTGCGTCCCGAAGCCGGCAAGGAGCACGGCGTCACGATCGTCGATGGGCCATGGACGGCCGATGGCACGGGCGATGTCGAGGCCGTGGATCAAGTATTCGCCGACCAGGTTGATCAGGCCGGACTGCACGTCGATCGTCGCCCCGCCGTGGAAGGGCAGGGGCGTGTCCAGGGGGATGCCGCGCTCGGGGCCCCACGAGCTCCGAAACGAGCGCATCTCGTCATCGAGGTCGGCGAGCAGATCACCGAGGGTGCGGTCCCGGATCGACTCCAGCTCTCGTTGGTTGATCTCATCGACGCCACGGGGGTCGGCGGCGAGGCGGCCGGGCTCGAACTCGTTGTAGCGGTTGACGACGTTCACGAGGTGGGCCACGAGCTCCTTGCCGGTCCACTCGCCCACGGTGAGATCGGCGGGAACCTCGCCCAGCAACGAGGCGAAGCGCTCATGGGCCCGGTCGATCCGGTCGTGCAACTCGTCGGTCGTCGATGTCGCGAAGTCCTGTGTCGCCATGCTCTCACCTCCGATCAGCATTACTGCAATCTGCAGTAATGCGATCTGCAGTACTCTGGGGGTATGGCCCCATCGCTGTCAACCACGAGCTATGCCGTCCTGGGTTTGCTCGCGCTGCGACCGCTCACGCCCTACGAGCTCACCCAGCAGATGCAGCGCAGCCTCGACTACTGCTGGCCGACCTCGGAGCGCTCGCTCTACGACCAACCGGAACGGCTCGTTGCCGCGGGCCTGGCCACGCCGATCACCGACGAGAACGGTGGCGCACCAAGGCGCCGCTACGCGATCACACCCGCGGGACGCCAGGCGCTGCGCGAGTGGCTCGCGACCGACTCGGCCATGCCCCGGTTCCAGAACGAGCCCCTGCTGCGGGTCCTGCTCGCGGACCAGGCCACCGTCGAGGACCTCCACCGGGTGGTCGGCGCTCTCCGCGCGCACGTCGCCCAGCGCCGCCTTCTCGGCCTGGAGCAGATGGCCCCGTACCTGCAGGGCGAAGGCCTCTTCCAAGAGCGCGCCCACATCGTCACGCTGGCAGCGGATCTGGTCAGCCGGCTCCTCGACGTGCTCGACGACTGGGCCACCGACGTCGAGGCCATCACGAGGGATTGGTCGACCACCGAGCGCCTCGGGCTCACCGACGACATCCGAGAGGTGCTGGAGCAGATGCTCACCCGCGAGCAGGATCGGGCGACACACCAGCGCCGACCTCAGCCCTGATAGCGGTTGGTGATGGGGAGGCGACGGTCCTTGCCGAAGGCCTTTCGGGTGACCCGGGGGCCGGGGGGTGACTGGCGCCGCTTGTACTCGGCCTTGTCGACGAGGCGGGCCACCTTGGCGACCAGCGCGGGATCGAAGCCGTCGGCGATGAGCTCTGCGGCGGTGCGGTCCTGCTCGACGTACGCCTCGAGCAGGGGCACCAGCACCTCGTAGGGCGGCAGGCTCTGGTCGTCGCGCTGGTCGGGGCGCAGCTCGGCCGAGGGGGGTTTGGTGAGCACGTTCTCAGGGATGACCTCGCCCGGGCTGCCGTCGAAACGGCCCTGCTCGTTCCGCCACCGGCAGAGGTCGTAGACGAGGAGCTTGGGCACGTCCTTGATGACCGAGTAGCCACCGACGGTGTCGCCATAGAGGGTGGCGTAGCCCACCGCCGCCTCGCTCTTGTTGCTGGTCGACAGCACCAGCCAGCCGAACTTGTTGGACAACGCCATCAGCACGGTGCCGCGGATGCGCGACTGGAGGTTCTCCTCGGTGAGGTCGGGCTCGCGGCCGGCGAACGACTCCGCCAGCATCGCCTCGAACCCCTTGTGGGCGTCCTCGATGGGAATGGTGCGGTGCTCGATCCCGAGGGCCTCGGCGAGGCCCACCGCGTCGCTCACCGAGTGGTCGCTCGAGAACCGTGACGGCATGAGCACGCCGTGGACCCGGTCCCGCCCGAGGGCGTCGGCGGCGATGGCCGCGACGAGCGACGAGTCGACGCCGCCTGACAGGCCGATGACGACGTCGCCAAAGCCGTTCTTGGTGACGTAGTCGTGGGTGCCCAGCACGAGCGCCTGGTACACCTCCTCGACCGGGCCGAGGGGCTCGTGCGGCGCCGGCGCCCGTCGGAGACCCTCGAGGGGACGCGCCGCGGTGACGGGCACCACCTCGAGCGGCTCGGTGCCGACCCGGCCGGCGAGGTCGAGGTCGAGGACGCGCACCTCCTCGACGAACTGGGGCGACCGCGTGACGAGCGCACCGGCGCCGTCGAACACGAGCGAGCCGCCGTCGAAGACCAGCTCGTCCTGGCCACCCACCTGGTTCACGTAGACGATGGGGCAGTCGGCGCCGGCCGAGCGACCGGCCAGCATCACCTCGCGCTCGGCCAGGCGTCCCCGGTAGTAGGGCGAGCCGTTGAGATTGGCGATGACCTCGGCGCCACCGGCCGCGAGGCGGGGGATCGGGCCCGTGGCGCTCCACGCGTCCTCGCACACGGTGACGCCCATCTTCACCCCACCGACCTCGTAGAGCACGAGGGTGTCGTCGCCCGGGGCGAAGTAGCGCTCCTCGTCGAACACGGCGTAGTTCGGGAGCAGGCGCTTGCGGTAGACGCCCCTGACCTCGCCGCCGGCGCACACCGCGACGGCGTTGTAGAGCGGGCGTTCACCGGGCTCGTCGGGCCGGTCCTGCTCGGCCACCTGGTCGACGAACCCCACGAGGGCGACGCACTCCCGCGTCTCGACGGCGATTCGATCCAGGGCGGCCCGGTTGTCCGCCACGAACCGGGGCTTCAACAGCAGGTCCTCGGGTGGGTAACCCGTGATCACCAGCTCGCCGTAGACCGCGAGGTGGCACCCCTCGGCCTCGGCGTGTCGAAGTGCATCGAGCACCTTGGCGGCGTTGCCCTCGAGGTCGCCCACCACCGGGTTGAGCTGGCACAGGGCCACGCGCAGCGTCGTCACACCGGCCAGCCTACGGCCGACCTCACCGTCGCTCCCGAGCCTCGGCACCTTGCGTCAGAATCGCCCAACTCGCGGGCGTCGGCGACGCCAGAACGGGTGGTGCCCACGGCTCGGTCGACGCCTGGGGCGCCACCCCGGCAGACTCGTCGCCGTGACCGGTGGGCCCGAGGCGCAGTTCGAGGAGGCGGTGGAGGCGAGCCCCGTCCCCGACCTCGCCCGCGCCGGCCTCGTCCGCACGCTCGACGCCCACCCGGAGGCGCTCGACCGTCTCGCCGCCGACCCCGGCCTGGTGACGGCGCTGCTGGCGGTGACATCCGCTAGTCGCTCCCTCACCCGCCACGTCGCGGCCGACCCCGACGCCCTCGAGGTCTTGGCCGACCTCGACTCGCCGGTGGTGATCTCGGCCGAGAGCCCCGAGCGGCTGGTGGCCACCAAGCGGCTGGAGTACCTGCGCATCGCCGCCCGCGACCTCACCCGGGTGGACGCCCTCGAGGCCACAGGCGCCGCACTGGCCGCCCTCGGGCGCGACGTGCTGGCCGCCTCCTGCACCCTCGCCGAGGCGGAGCACCTGGCCGTCATCGGGATGGGCAAGCTGGGCGGCGACGAGCTGAACTACGCCAGCGACATCGACGTGATGTTCGTGGGCGAGGCCGAACACGCCGCCATGGTCAAGGCCGCGCGCCACGTCCTCGACCACGCCCGACGGTGCTTCCGGGTCGACGCGAACCTCCGCCCCGAGGGTCGGGACGGCCCCCTCGCCCGCACGGTCGCCTCGTACGAGGCGTACTGGGACAAGTGGGCCCAGCCGTGGGAGTTCCAGGCCCTGTTGAAGGCCCGCCCTGTGGCCGGCGACCCCGAGCTGGGCGCGGCGTACCACGCGGCCGCCACCGAGCGGCTCTGGTCCCGCCACTTCAGCGCCGACGACCTGCGCTCGGTGCGGGCCATGAAGGAACGGGCCGAGAGCGAGGTCGCCAAGAAGGGCCTGTCCGAGCGCGAGGTCAAGCGGGGCCGGGGCGGCATCCGCGACATCGAGTTCTCGGCGCAGCTCCTGCAACTCGTCCACGGCCGCCTCGACCCCGAGCTGCGCTCCCCCACCACCCTGGTCGCGCTCCGGGAGATGGCCGAGGCGGGGTACGTCGACCGTGCCGACGCCGAGGGGTTCGCCGACGCCTATCGCTTCCTCCGCGAGGTCGAGCACCGCCTCCAGCTCGTGGACGAACAGCAGGTGCACGCAGTGCCGAAGGGGGACGACGAGCGCAGCCGGCTGGCCCGCAACCTCGGCTACCGCAGCACGGTCGAGGAGAGCGACCTCGCGCAGCTCGACCGTGACCTGGCTGCCCACCAGGCCACCGCCCGCGCCATCCACGAGCGGGTCTACTTCCGCCCCCTCCTGGAGGCCTTCGCCGAGGCCGACAGCACGCTGACGAACGAGGCCATCGAGGCGCGCCTCGCCGCCTTCGGCTTCACCGACGCCGCCCGCACCCGCCAGGCCGTCATCGAGCTCACCCGAGGCCTGACCCGCTCGTCGCGCCTCATGCAGCAGGTCCTGCCGCTGTTGCTCGACTGGCTGTCCGCCTCACCCGACCCGGATCTCGGCCTGCTCGGACTCCGCAACCTCGCCTCCGACTCGGCCCGCACGGGCCGGTTGGCGGCCACCTTCCGCGAATCCCCCGAGGTGGCCCAGCGCCTCTGCCTGGTGCTGGGGACGAGCCGGCTGCTCGGCGAGGTGCTCGGGCGTGAGCCCGACCTTGTCCCCCGCCTGTCCGAGCCCGATGCGCTGCGCACGCGCCCACGCGACGAGTTGGTCGACGGCGCCTCCAAGGCCCTGGAGTGGCGGGCCGACGCCGACGAACGCCAGCAGGCGCTGCGGCGGTGGCGCCGCCGCCACCTCCTCGGCGTGGCGGCGCGTGACGTGATGGACGTCGACGACGTTCGTGCCGTCGGACGTGACCTGACCGCCATCGCCGAGGCCACCCTCGAGGCGGCTCTGGCCTCGCTGCACCCGACGATCCCCTTCGCGGTGCTCGCGCTGGGCCGCTTCGGCGGCGGCGAGCTGTCGTACGCCAGCGACCTCGACGTGGCGTTCGTCTTCGACGGGTCGAGCAGTGCCGCCATCGAGGAGGCCGACCGGCTCGCCACCCGACTCATGAAGTTCCTGAAGGGCCACACCCCCGCGGCCCGCATCTACGACGTCGACGCCGACCTGCGCCCGGAGGGCAAGCAGGGCCCCCTCGCCCGCAGCCTCAACGGCTATGCCGCCTACTTCGAACACTGGCTCCAGACCTGGGAGCGCCAGGCGTGGACGCGGGCCCGCTTCGTGGCCGGCGACGGGCGCCTCGGCCGGACGGTGCTGCACCTCGTCGACCCGTTCGTGTGGGCCGACGGCCTCGACGCCGAGGGCGTGCGCGAGGTACGGCGCATGAAGGCACGGGTCGAGCAGGAGCGCATCCCGCCCAACGAGGACGCGAAGTTCCACCTGAAGCTCGGCCGGGGCTCCCTGTCGGATGTCGAATGGACCGCGCAGCTGCTCCAGCTGCAGCACGGTCTCCACGCCCCCGGCACCATGGCCGCCCTCGACGCGCTCGAGGCCCACGGCGTCCTCGCCCCCGCGGACGCCGGTGTGTTGCGCGAGGCCTACGCGTTCTGCGAGCGCACCCGGAACCGCTGGTTCCTGGTCCACGGCCAGCCCGGCGACGCTCTCCCCCAGCAGGGCGAACGCCTGGCCGTGCTGGCCCGCTCGCTCGCCAGCACTGGCGCCGACCTCCGCAACGAGTACCGCCGGGTCACCCGCAAGAGCCGAGCCGTGGTCGAGCGGGTCTTCTACGGCCGCTCCTGACGGCACTTCGACCTCCCGGTCCTGCTGGGCCAGACCCGAGAGCCAGACCCCGTACCCGTGGGTGTGCCAGCACCCCTGCCGATCGACATGGTGGATTGGTGGGCACCCATCGCCCCCGGCGCGAGGATCAGGCCATGGGTGGGGCGTGGGCACGGGCGATCCGGCGACGGCACCGGGCGGGCCTCCTGCTGCTCGTGGTGCTGGGCGGCCTCGGCCTCGGCCTGGTCGCCGTCGCGACGACCGGCGCGGCGCGTGCCCGCACCGCGTACGACCGCCTGAACGCGGAGACCCTCGGTCCTGACGGCTTCGGCGATGCCAGCGGGCTCGACGACGCCGGCTTCGATCACCTGCACTCGTTGCCGGGGGTCGAGGGCTTCGCCCGCTTCGCATTCGTGCCCATCGCCCCTGCGCCCTTGGCGCCAGGCGGCGAGGGCATCGCCTTCGCCGCCGTCGATGCCGACTTCCTGACGAAGGTGGTCCGCCCACACGTGATCGCCGGGCGCCTGGCCGACCCCGATGCGGTGGACGAGATCGTCGTCAACGAGACCCTCGCCGACGCCGCCGACCTCGGCCCGGGCGATCGGGTGACCCTCCAGGCCGGCTTCGAGGACCCCCAGGAGGTCAGCGACGCCACCGTGGTCGGGATCGTCCGCACCACCCTCGACGTGGGCCCCTCTGCCGGCGGAGCGGTGCTGCTGCTGTCCCAGACCGCCTTCGAGGCGCTGCCGGCGCTCGTGCGGGAACAGACCGCACCGAACGCCGTGGTCCGACTCTCCGATGGGCCCGACGGCCTCGATGACTTCACCGCAGCTGCGTCGGAGGCGCTCGGCCAACCGGTGCAGGTGCAGTCGGCGGCCGACGGCCAACGCGTGATCGAGGACTCGCTGGGGGTGCAGGCGACGGGGTACGCGCTGCTCGCGGCGGTCGCCGCGCTGGCCACCGCGCTTGCCGTCGGGCAGGGCCTCGCCCGCCTGTTGGGCCAGGCCTTCAGCGACCTGCCGATCCTGCGCGCCCTCGGCCTCCGGCCACGGGATCGAGTCGTGACCGGCGTCCTGTTGATCGTCCCGGTCGCGGTGGCGAGCTCCATGCTCGCCCTCGCGCTGGGTTGGCTCGCCTCGGACCGCGTGCCCACCGGCTTCGCCCGCTCCGTGGACCCCCTCAGCGGTCGCCAACTGGCCCCCGGGCTCACCGCTGCGCTCGTCGCGGCCTGGCTCGTGGTGCTGGTCGGCGCCGCCGCCGCCTTGGCGTGGCGCGAGGACCTCCGTCGGGCGGCCCCGGCCCGCGCTCGGCGGCCTTTGATCCCCCGGCCCCGAGACCTCCGCTCCCGACTCGGCGTCGACGCTGCGCTCCGATCGCCCGGACAGCCCGGGGGCGCCGCGGCCCGTTCGGCGCTTGTCACCGCCGCGGTGGGCGTGGCCGGTGTCGTCGCGGTGGTCGTCTTCGGCGCGTCTCTGTCGCACTTGTTCGCGACCCCGCGTCTCCAGGGATGGAGCTTCGACGCGGTCGTGCAGGACTTCGAGGCCATGCCGGCACGCCAGTTCCGGGAGGCGACCGCTTCGTTGTCCGATGACCCCGCGGTCGCCGCCGTCGCCTACGCCGACCTGACGGGCGTCACCATCGAAGGCCGGCTCTTGGAGACCGTGGTCCTCGCCGACGGCGCCAACCCCCTCCAGCCAACCATCCGCACGGGCCGACCAGCCACCGCGGACGACGAGGTGGTGCTCGGCACGCAGGCCCTCGCCGGGGCGGGGGTCGGCCTCGGGGACACCGTGACCGCCGAAGGGCCCGCCGGCACCGCCGAGCTCACCGTCGTGGGGACCGCGACCTACCCCATGCTCGGGAATGACACCGAGACGACCCGACTCGCCACCATCACGCGTGATGCGGGCGAGGTCCTCGGCGCCGAGCCCGTGAACAACCAGCTGTTCGTCGACCTCCGCCCGGGAAACGACGCCGACGAGCTCTCCGAGGTGGCCGAGGCCGTCGGCGGCGAGGCACTGGCCCCCTTCGAGAACGTGTCGGTCAAGAACACCCGGGAGGTGCGGGGATTCCCCTGGGTGGTCGGCGCGTTCTTCGCCCTTGTCGCGGGGGCGACGATCGCCCACGGCCTCCTCCGGTCGGTGGCCGTGCGCCGCCGGGAGTTCGCCGAGCTCAGCGCCCTCGGCCTCACCCGACGCGATCGGCGACGAGTGGTCGCCGCACAGGGCCTCACCCTCGCCGCGATCGCCGGCGTCGTGGGCGTCGTCCTCGGCATCGTTGCGGGACGTCTCGCCTGGACGCAGCTCGCCTCGGGCCTCGGCGTGGTCGACGAGCCCGTCGTCCCGGCGGCCCGCATCGCCCTGATCGTCGCCGCCACCACCATCGTCTGCGTGCTGATTGCGATGGCCGCACCTCCCCTCGTCCGCCTGCACACGAGCCGGGACCTTCGCGCCGCCGAATGAGAGCGAGCTGGGGATCGTCCCCTCCATGAGGCGTTCGGCTCATCCGGCGCCCCCGCACTTCACCGTTTCCCCCGATGGTCGATATGGGGGACAATGCGCTCCGTGCCCGAGCTTCGGCGGATGCTGGCGGACGCACCGGATCTGGTGTCGTGCGCCCAGCGGTGCTGTGATCACCTCGTCGCGCACGGCTACGAGCTGCCCAGCCTCTACATGCGACGCTCGGGGCGCCTGCGCCGCTTCGCCTCGAACGGCTACTGGCAGGTGCTCGACGGCTTCCCGGAAGCCAGCGGTGTGATCGCCGCCACGGTGCGGACGGGCCGGCCCCACCTGATCGAGGTCGCCACCTCCGCCGAGTACCTGAAGGCGGCACCGAACGTCGCGGCCGAGGCCTGTGTGCCCGTCCGCCTGTACGGCGAGGTGGCGGGCGGGCTGAACGTCGAGTCCTCCACGCCCTTCACGGGCGAGGTGCTCACCGAGCTCGAGGCGGTCGCCGCCTGCTTCGCCGAGCGCGTCGAGCAGCTCGGTGGCATGCCGGCACCGAGCGGCTGGGTCCTGTTGGCCGACAACGCCGCCCGCATCGCCCGCACGGAGGACCGTGACGAGATGCTGGAGACCGCTCTGTCCGTGGCCACCACCCTCTCGGGCTCGCCGTCGGGGCTCGTAGCCCTCCGCGAGGCCGGCGAGCACGTCGTGACCCACACCGTCGGACCCCTTGAGGCGTCGTTGCAGCACCTCGGCGCCGGCAGCCTCGCCGAGATCGCGGTCTGGGTGGATGGCCCGCTGTCCTGCTACACGGTCGGCGAACCCGAGGGTCAGGGGTTCACGGGCGATGACTCGCTGCGGGTCGCCGGCATCCACTCCCTGATCGTCGTGGCCCTGGCCGCCGCCGACGAGCGCCTCGGGTTCCTGCTGGTCGCCGACGAGCGGGCGAACCTGCCAGAACCCGAGCTCGTCGAGCAGCTCGAGCTGCTCGCCACCCTGGTGGCCAGCGCCCTGGTCCGCACCCGCTACATGGAGGAGCTCCATTCGCTGAGTCGCCGGGACCCGCTCACCGGACTCGGCCACCAGCGAGCCTTCCAGGACCGGATCGACCAGCTCGCCCGCGGGGGCTTCGCCGGCAGTGCCCTGCTCTCGGTCGACGTCGACCACTTCAAGGCCGTCAACGACGCCGGCGGGCACCAGGCAGGAGACCGCTTGCTGCGCGACCTCGCCAACGTCATGGCCAAGGAGCTCCGCGGCGGCGACGACCTGTTCCGCGTCGGCGGCGACGAGTTCGCGGCCGTTCTCGTCGGCATCTCCGACGGCGACCAGGCCTTCGAGGTGGCCGAGCGGGTCCGACTCGCCGCCCACCGGACGGGTTCGTCGGTGTCGATCGGCATCGCCACCTCGCTCGGTGAGGACCTCGACTGCGACGAGCTCTTCCGGCGGGCCGACGCCGCCCTCTACCGGGCCAAGGGCAGCGGTCGCGACGCGTCGGTCCTGTGGGAGCCCCCGCTCCCCGCCTCCACGGACTCCCGCCTCGCCACCCGCTGACTCAGGGGAGTTGCCGTGGCCGAGGGTGTGGACTGCGTGGTGACCTGACCCCAGGCGCCGAACGGGCACCGGATCTCCCAGGGGGGACCCGGTGCGCGAAGCAGCCACGTCACGTTGCCGGAACCCCCTACAGGACGAACAGCATCTCCTGGTACGTCGGGAGCGGCCATAGGTCGTCCGCCACGATGTGCTCGAGGCCGTCGGCGGCCTCCCGCACCGTCGCCATGGCCGGCAGCAGGGTGTCGCAGGCGTAGCGGGCCTCGTCGAGGGTCGACTCGGCGCCGTGGGCGCCGGCGATTCCCGCTTCGAGCGACGCGATCCCCGCCTGCAGGTCGGCGACCAGGCCCGACACCTCGTCGAGGAGCGTGGTGTCGAAGTCGATCCCCACGGCCTTGAGGTTGGCCCCCTGGCCGGCCAGCTCGCCCTGGTAGCGCAGGCCGGCGGGCAGGATGAGGGTCTTGGCCATCTCGAGGGTCTGGCGGGCCTCGACGGCGAGGCTCAGCACGTACTGCTCGAGGTAGACCTCATAGCGGCTGGCCAGCTCCCGCTCGTTGAGCACCTCGTACTTGGCGAAGAGCTCCTTCACCTCGGGGGTGTCGAACTGCGGCAACGCGTCGACCGTGGTGCGCAGGTTCAGCAGGCCACGGGCCTCGGCCTCCACCTGCCACTCCTCGCCGTAGCCGTCACCGTTGAAGATCACGTTGCCGTGGTCGGCGATGACGCCCTGGAGCAACGACTGGACCGCGGCGTTGAAGTCGGTGCCTGCCTCGACCGCAGCCTCCAGCTCGGTGGCGATGAAGTCGAGCGACTCGGCGATCGACGTGTTCAGCGCGATCAGCGGACCGGCGATGGACTGCGAGGAGCCCGGCGCCCGGAACTCGAAGCGGTTGCCGGTGAAGGCGAAGGGGCTGGTGCGGTTGCGGTCGCCCGGGTCGCTGGGCAGGTCCGGGATGGTGTCCACGCCCACGATGAGCGTGCCCTTCTCCTTGGACTGGGTGGCGCCGCCCTTGGCGATCTGGTCGAACACGTCCATCAGCTGGTCGCCCAGGAAGATGGAGATGATGGCCGGCGGGGCCTCGTTGGCGCCGAGGCGGTGGTCGTTGCGGGACGATGCGACCACGGCACGGAGCAGCCCGCCGTAGCGGTGCACGGCCCGGATGACGGCGGCGCAGAACACCAGGAACTGGGCGTTCTCGTGCGGGGTGTGACCCGGATCGAGCAGGTTGCCCTCGGTGGTGCTCCCGAGCGAGAAGTTCACGTGCTTGCCCGAGCCGTTGACGCCGGCGAAGGGCTTCTCGTGGAGCAGGCACTCCATGCCGTACTTCTCGGCGACCCGACGCAGGGTGACCATCATGAGCTGCTGGTGGTCGGTGGCCAGGTTGGCCTTCTCGAACACCGGGGCGATCTCGAATTGGCCAGGCGCGACCTCGTTGTGACGGGTCTTGGCGGGGATGCCGAGCTTGAACAGCTCACGCTCGGTCTCGAGCATGAAGGCCAGGACCCGCTCGGGGATTGCGCCGAAGTAGTGGTCGTCGAACTCCTGGCCCTTGGGGGACGGGGCGCCGAAGAGGGTGCGGCCGGCCGAGACCAGGTCGGTCCGGCTGAAGTAGAAGTGGCGGTCGATCAGGAAGTACTCCTGCTCGGCTCCGGCGAAGCTCGACACCGCTCCGGGGTTCTCGTGCCCGAAGAGCTTCAGGACCCGCTGGGCCTGCTTGGCCAGGGCCTGCTGCGAACGCAGGATCGGGGTCTTCTTGTCGAGCGCCTCGCCGGTCCACGAGATGAACACGGTCGGGATGCACAGCGTGTTGCCGTTCGGGTTCTCGAGGATGTAGGCGGGGCTGGTGACGTCCCAGCCGGTGTAGCCACGGGCCTCGAAGGTCTGACGCAGGCCACCGTTGGGAAAGCTCGACGCGTCGGGCTCGCCCTGGACCAGGGTCTTGCCTGCGAACTCGGCGATGGAGGCGCCGGTGCCGTCGGGCTCGAGGAAGCTGTCGTGCTTCTCGGCGGTGAGGCCGGTGAGTGGGTAGAAGACGTGGGCGTAGTGGGACGCGCCCTTCTCCAGCGCCCAGTCCTTCATGGCCGAGGCCACGATGTCGGCGACGTCGGGATCGAGCCGCTCGGCGTGCTCGATCGTGGCGAGCACCGACTTGTAGACCGTCTTGGGCAGGCGGGCCTTCATCACCGAGGTGGAGAAGACGTTCTTGCCGAAGAGCTCACCCGGAGACTCGTGCTCGGCGAATCCCGCGGACGGCGCGGTGTACGAGGTGACGGCGTCAATTGCTCGGCGGCGGGCGGCGGCGTCGCTCATCAGGGTTGCTCCTCTTCGAAGGGGGTGGGGTCGCGAGCAGCGACCGGCCGACCCTAGGGGCGACGTGTTTCCGCCATGTTTCCCTCACGCCTTTTCTGAGGTTTCTGACGCGATCTTGACGCCGCGGCGAGCGACCGACCATCGCGTTTGGCGAACCCCATGGGCCGAGGATCGTGGTGCCGACCCCGCTGCCGGTAGGGCCGTTCGTCCCGGCCGGGGGCCACTCAGCCCTGGTGGGCCACGCGTCGCCCGGCCACCAGGAAGGCCAACCCGATGGCGGCGTACAGCGGCTGGAAGAACGAGAACGACTGGAGGAAGAGGAGCTGGACGACGATCCAACCGATCAGCAGGACGCCGAGGGCCGTCGTCGCGGCCGCGGTCCGGGGGTCGCCCCGCCACGCCAGCACCGCAAGGACCGTCGACGGCAGGGCCACGACGACCGCGAGCGCCATCCCGGCAAGGACGAGGCTGTCGAAGGGGAGGCGCCGGTTGAGCTCCTCGCCGAAGGACAGGCCGCCGCCGACCAACCCCACCACCCCGAACCAGGCAGACAGGGCGTTGAGGGCGGCGAAGGCGGCGAGCAGGCGGTGGCGGTGCACGAGGGCACCCGGCCGGGTGGCAGCGTCGAGGTCCGTGGTCACGATTCGATCATCCGAACGGGTCGGCGCGGACGCCAGGGTCGGAGGTCACTGCAGCTCGAACACCGGGAAGCCGGGGGCGATGGCGGCGAGCTCCTCGTCGCTGCTGTCCTTGTCGACGCCCTCGAAGAACTGGCCGACCTCCCAGGCCCACTTGCGGAGGTAGGCCCGCAGCACGGGCAGCTTGGCGGCGTCGGCCAGCTCGGCGGCGGCGAAGGCCTCGACCCGCCGGCCGATGCGCAGCTCGCCCTCCCCTGCGGCCCGCAGGTTGCGCACCCACTCGGTGGTGCCCCGGGGCGCCACCAGGTAGCTCCGGCCGTCGAGGTCGAGCACGTTCACGACGTTCGAGCGCACGATGCCGCTCCTGCGCCCGACGATGCGCAGCTCGCGCGAGCCCAGGAGGCTGACGCCGTGGCGCGCCAGCCACGCCACGGTCGGGTTCATGACCTTCAGGGTGAAGCGGTCGGGGGCGAGGTAGCGGTCGGGGGCGGCGGTCGTGGTGTGCATGGATCCTCCTCAAGAAACGAGAGCACTGCTCTCTCTTTGCGATGTCTGCAGGTTCGCGTTCCCCACCGGAAAAGTCAAGAGCACTGCTCTCGTTTTGATACGGTGCTCTCCATGTCGACGGCACGGGCCCGGGCACGGGCCGAGCTCACCCGGGAGATCAAGGCGTCGGCGCGCCGCCAGATCGCGGAGGTCGGCGCCTCCGCGCTGTCGCTGCGAGCGGTGGCACGCGAGCTCGGCATGGTGTCCTCCGCGCTCTACCGGTACTTCCCCAGCCGCGACGCCCTGCTCACCGCGCTCATCGTCGATGCCTTCGACGCCGTCGGCGCCGTCGCAGAGCAGGTCGAGGCCGAGGTCCCCGCCACCGCAGGCTTCACGCGGCGCTGGGTGGCCCTCGGCACCGCGGTCCGGGAGTGGGCCGTGGCCCAGCCGCACGACTACGCCCTCATCTACGGCAGCCCCGTCCCCGGCTACGAGGCGCCGACCGACACCGTGGACCCGGCGGCCCGGGTCAGCCTCGTGGCGCTGCGCGTCGTGGCCGACGGTGTGGCCGCCGGCCAGATCGATGCCACCGCAACCGCGCCGATGCCCCGATCGGTCCACGGTGAGATGGCGGCCCTGCGCGACGGCGTCGGCCTCGCCATCCCCGACGAGGTCCTGGCCCGCAGCCTCGTGGCCTGGTCGGCCGTGCTCGGCGCCATCAGCTACGAGCTGTTCGGCCACCTCCACGGCATCGTGGCCGACCACCCCGCCTACTTCGACCACCAGCTCAAGCGCACCGCCCGTCTCATCGCCGAGCCCTGAGCACGGCGCCGGCGCAGGTGCCAGCATCGGGTCATGCGCTTCTCGTTCTGGACCAACCTGAGCCAACCGTGGGCCGACGTGGTGGACGGCGTCACCCACGCCGAGCACACCGGCTGGGACGGGGTGTACGTGGCCGACCACTTCATGGCCGACGCCGGCGGCCCCTTCCCCGCCGACCAGCCCCACTTCGAGGCCACGGCCACCCTCGCCGCCCTCGCCGCACTCACCGAGCGGGTCCGCCTCTCCGCCCTCGTCTTCGGCATCACCTACCGCCACCCCGCCGTGTTGGCGAAGTGGGCGGCGACCACCGATCACATCAGCGACGGACGCCTGCTCCTCGGCGTCGGCGCCGGCTGGCAGGAGAACGAGCACGCTCAGTACGGCATCCCCCTCGGCCCTCCCGGGCAACGGGTGGACCGCTTCGAGGAGGCGCTCGTGGTGCTGCGGGGCCTGCTCGACGAGGAGACCACGACGCTGGAGGGCGAGCACTACGTCCTGCGTGATGCCATCGCCCACCCCAAGCCGGTCCAGGCCCACCTGCCGCTGCTCATCGGCGCCAAGGGGCCGCGCATGCTCGGGGTCGTCGCCCGCCGCGCCGACGAGTGGAACATGTGGTCGCTGCCGCCCGAGATCGCCGCCAAGCGGGCCGAGCTGGACCGAGCCTGTGAGGTCAACGGGCGCGACCCGGGCGAGATCGCCACCTCCACCCAGGCCCTGTTCTTCGTCCTCGACAGCAACGACGACGCTGAGTCGTACATCCAGATGGTCTCCGGGCGGCCGTGCGTCGCTGGAACCCCCGAGCGCATCGCCGAGAGCGTCGCCGCATGGCGTGACGCCGGTGTCGACGAGGTCATCGTCCCCGACTTCACCCTGGGCTCGGGAGCCCAACGATCCGACGCACTCGACCGCATCATCGAAGAGGTGGCGCCCGCCTTCCGCTGACGCCGCGGCCCGGGCACCGTCCGCTCTGGAGGAATCCGAGCGACAGTGGCCCCAGCCGCCGGTAAGGTCGTACGCCCCCTTCCCGCCACCGCGGCCTGATCCAGGCCGTGCAGGAGCGCACGATGTCACCCGACGGTCTCACCGTCACCCTCGAGGGCGAACGCGCCGCGCTCGCCCGCGCCCAAGGGGCGGTCCAGTCCAAGCTGGCCACCTTCGAGGCCATCAAGGCCGACGACAGCGGCGCCGACGCGCTGAGCGACGAGTACATCGCCGCGGTCGTGCGCGGGGCGGTCGAGAAGCTGCAGCAGGACCTCGTCGTGTTCGGCCGCATCGACGACGATCGGCCCTGGCGCGTGGGCCTCTACGGCATCGACGAGGGCGGGGACCAGCTCGTCATGGACTGGCGGGCCCCCTTCGCCACCCGCTTCTACCAGGCCACCTTCGACCAGCCCGGCGGCCTCTCGCGCCGGGTGAGCTACGTCGGTTGCATCGACGACCTCTTCGTGGAGGAGTTCACCACCGGTCTCGTCGAGGGCTCGTCGCCCCTGCTCACCGAGCTCTCGCGGGAGCGCGGCGCCACCATGCGCACCGCGGTGGCGACGCTCCAGACCGAACAGGACGCGCTCGTCCGCCTCGACCCCCGCGAGCGCCTGGTACTCCGAGGCGGCCCCGGCACGGGCAAGACCGTGGTGGGTCTCCACCGCGCCGCCTGGCTCGTCTACAACGACCACCGCATCGCCGCCGAGCGCATCCTCGTCATCGGGCCGAGCGACAAGTTCCTGCGCTTCGTCGCCACGGTCCTGCCCACCCTGGGCGAGGCGCGGGTCACCCAGACCACCTTCGACCGCCTGCTCGGTGCCTGCACACCGGCCGGGAGCGACCCCCGGTGGGTCGAGGTCCTCGACGCACTCGAGGACGACCTCCTGCGGCCCGGCCCCGTCGAGGTCGGCCACCTGCGCGTGCCCGAGGAGGACGTCACCGACCTGCTGGCCCGCCTCCGCGACCGGCCGCTGCCGTGGAAGGACCGCCGCAAGGTCTTCGTCGAGACCATGGTCAACCGGCTCCGGGAACGGCGGCGCAGCCTCACCCGCGCCGAGATCACCCGGGGCGCCAACGCGGTCTGGCCCACGGTCACGGCCAAGCAGGCCTGGGCCAAGCTCCGCCGACCCGAGACGCTGCTCGCCCTCGGAGCGCCTGACGACCTCGTCGAGGCCTGGGTGGCCGACGGCCGCCAGGACGGCGCCCTCTACGACGAGGTGCGCGCCCGCTTCGAGGGGGTGCCGCTGCGCTACGGCCACGTCATCGTCGACGAGGCGCAGGACCTGACCTACTTCCAGCTGCGGGCCGTGCTGCGTCGCGGTGACGGCCTCACCCTGGTCGGCGACGACGCCCAGCGCAGCAACCCGGCAGGCCTCGGTCTCCTGGCCGCCGCCGCAGAGCTCGACGCGCCGCTGGCCACGATGGACACCGCCTACCGGATGTCGGCCGAGATCGCCGACTGGCTCAACGCCCACGCCGATGCGCACGACATCGAGGCCGTGCGCCTCGTCGGCATCCGCCCGACCGACACGCCGGTCCGCGAGGTCCAGCGCGCCGAGCGCGACCCCGAGGCGCTCGCCGACGAGCTCTCGAGCCGCTGGCACGACGTCGCTGTGATTCGCGCCGGCGAGGTCTGGGAGCACAAGGGGGTCGAATACGACGCCGTGGTGGTCGACACCGCGGACCTCTCCCCCGCCGAGATCTACCTGGCGGCCAGCCGCGCCGCCCACGAGCTCGTCGTCCTGCGCTGAGCCACCTGCTGGACTCCGACGGACCGCTCACCGTCGGGGACGTCGGCCCCAGCCTCCGAGGTCGTGGTAGACCGCGTCGGTGGAAGAGACCCGGGTCGACCGGTGGGTGTGGGCCGTCCGGGTCTACAAGTCCCGGTCCGCGGCGACCGATGCCTGCCGGGGCGGGCACGTCAAGGTGAACGGCCGGGCGGCCAAGCCGGCCACCCCGGTGCGGGTGGGCGACCGGGTGGAGGCCACCGTCGGCCACCGCCGGCGGGTCCTCGAGGTGGCGAAGGTCATCGACAAGCGGGTCGGCGCCCCGGTGGCGGCCGAGTGCGTCCTCGACCACACGCCGCCCGACGTCCGCCCCCTCGAAGCCACCGGCGGCGTGCCGATCCGCGACCCCGGCGCCGGCCGCCCCACCAAGAAGGACCGGCGCCAGATCGACCGCCACCGCGGCCGCTGACCCGACCGCTGAGCGCTCGGCTCAGGACGTGAACGGGCCGGTGATGGCGAACACGTAGCCCTCGTCCTGGATGCCGGCGAACAGCGTGCCGCCGTCGGGCGAGAAGGTGACGCCGGTGAACTCGCTGCGGCTGAGGGCGTTCCGGGCGAAGATCGACTTCCTGCCGTTGGCCGACACGACGACGAGGTGCTGGGTGCCGCTGCCGTCCTCGGCCACCATCAGGCTGCCCGGCTGCGGCCCGGCCGTGATGTTGTCGGGCCCGTCGGGGATGTCCGCGCCGGCGCCGGCCGGGTCGAGGTTGCGGGGGAAGAAGGCGTCGAGGCGCAGGGTGGCGCGGGCCGGGTCGTAGGACCAGATCTGGCCGTCGTGCGCCGCCCGGCTCCAGTCGTCCCGGCTGCTGGTGCGGGCGAACGAGCAGACCACGTGCAGCTTGCCCCCGCTCCACCAGAGGCCCTCGAGCTTGCGGCTCCGGGTGATGCCGCCCCCCTTCCCCACGTGGGTCACGGGCGCACTGCGGTCGGTGCGGTCGACGTAGGTGAACTGCTTGCGGATCGAGCCCTTCACCAGCGCAGACGGATCGGGCACCGGCTTCCACGTCGCCGGCAGCGTCGTGCCGACGGCGCGGTACACGGAGAGGTCCTCGACGTGAGGCACCCGGAGGGCCTCGAGGACGCCGCCGTCACGCAGGGTGTGCAGGCCACTGGGGAGGTGGGCCGGGGTGAAGCGGTAGAGCAGCCCGCCCGGGGCGGTGGCGTCCTCGGTGAGGTACACGTGGCCCCGGCGGGGGTCGACGGCCAGGGCCTCGTGGGCGAAGCGGCCGAGCGCGGCAAGCGGCTGCGGGTCGGTGTTCGACGCCTGGTTCAGCGGATCCACCTCGAACACGTAGCCATGGTGCTTGGTGAAGCTGCCACCACCGGTCTGCTCGGTCTCCTCGCCGGTGAGCCAGGTGCCCCACGGGGTGGGACCGCCAGAGCAGTTGAGCATCGTGCCGGCCAGGCTGACGGTCTGGTCGACCAGGTGGTTCGTGGCGTCGACCACGATGGTGGTGGTCCCGCCGACCGCGCCCGGGTCGTAGGTCAGCTCGGGCGGCCCGATGACCGGGAACGGGGCGCTGCCCGCCTGCTCGTGGTTGTTGACCAGGTGCACGTTCCCGCCCGGGCCGGCGAAGGCCGCCGTTCCGTCGGGGCGGCCCGGCACCCGGCCGGTCTGTGGCAGCGGCATCGCCCGCCCGGCTCGGGTGACGACCCGGTACGAGTACCCCGCGGGCAGGTCGAGGCGCCCCTTCGGGTCGCGCACCAACGGCCCGAACCCCGCCTCGAGGCCACCGACGGCCTGGGCCGGCAGCGCCAGCCGCAGCCCCTCGGCGCCGCCCACGACCAGTCCGAGCCCGAGGGCCGTGGACCCCCGCAGGAACGACCGCCGCGACACCGTCACGTGCCCCATCATGGCGTCGCCCGCGCCGGACGACGCATCTGAACCGCCACGCCGCCGCCGGAAAAGCGCACGGGCCGCGTGCGCCGCCCGGAGGCGGACGCACGCGGCCCGGCAGCTACGACCCTGAGCCGCGGGGGGAGTGGCTCAGATGTCGTAGTACAGGTGGAACTCCCACGGGTGCGGGCGCAGGCGGAGCGGGTCCACCTCGTGCTCGCGCTTGTAGGCGATGTGGGTCTCGATCAGGTCGTCGGTGAACACGCCGCCGGCCTTCAGGAAGTCCTGGTCGGCCTCGAGGGCCTCGAGGGCCTCGGGCAGCGAGCCGGGCACCTGCGGCACCTTGGCGAGCTCCTCCGGCGGGAGGTCGTAGAGGTCGCGGTCGACCGGGTCCGGCGGCTCGATCTTGTTCTGGATGCCGTCGAGGCCCGCCATCAACATGGCCGAGAAGGCCAGGTAGGGGTTGGAGGACGGGTCGGGGCAGCGGAACTCGAGGCGCTTGGCCTTCGGGCTCTTCGAGTAGAGCGGGATGCGGACCGACGCCGAGCGGTTGCGCTGGCTGTAGACCAGGTTGACCGGCGCCTCGTAGCCCGGCACCAGGCGCTTGTAGCTGTTGGTGGTCGGGTTGGTGAAGGCGATCACCGAGCGGGCGTGCTTGAGCAGGCCGCCGATGTACCACCGCCCCATGTCCGACAGCCCGGCGTAGCCGGCCTCGTCGTAGAACAGCGGCTCGCCGTTCTTCCACAGCGACTGGTGCACGTGCATGCCCGAGCCGTTGTCCTCGAACACCGGCTTCGGCATGAAGGTCGCGGTCTTGCCGTTGCGCCAGGCCACGTTCTTGATGACGTACTTGAACAGCATGAGCTGGTCGGCCATGTCGGCGAGGGGCGAGAAGCGGATGTCGATCTCGGCCTGGCCGGCGGTGCCCACCTCGTGGTGCTGCACCTCGACGTCGATGCCCACGGCCTGCAGCGCGAGGGTCATCTCCGAGCGCAGGTCCTGGTAGTGGTCCATCGGCGGGACCGGGAAGTAGCCCTCCTTGTAGCGGGGCTTGTAGCCCAGGTTCGGGCCCTCGTCCTTGCCGGTGTTCCAGGAGGCCTCGACCGAGTCCACCGAGTAGCTCGCCGAGTGCGAGTCCTGGTGGTAGCGGACGTCGTCGAAGATGAAGAACTCGGCCTCGGGCCCGACGAAGCAGGTGTCGGCGATGCCGGTGCTCTGCAGGTACTCCTCGGCCTTCTTGGCCACGTACCGCGGGTCACGGCTGTAGTGCTCGAGGGTGATCGGGTCATGCACGAAGCAGTTGATGTTCATCGTCTTGTGCTGCGTGAACGGGTCGATCACCGCGGTGTTCGGATCCGGGATCAGGATCATGTCGGATTCCTGGATCTCCTGGAAGCCACGGATCGACGAGCCGTCGAAGCCGAGGCCCTCCTCGAACGTGTCCTCCTCCAGCTGGGACACGGGGATCGAGAAGTGCTGCATGAGGCCGGGCAGGTCGCAGAACCGGATGTCGACGATCTCGACGCCCTCGTCCTTGGCCAGCGCCAACACTTCGGATGGTGTGCGTTCCTGCACGATTTCCTCCTGCGGGAGTGGTTCGGGGGTGGGCACGCGGGTGTGCCCCCAACCGGGGGATGCGTCCTTCGGACACCGGCGAGCCTCGCAGCGCGCCGTTTCCCGCCCGTTGCCCGATTGTGAACGCTATGTGAAGTGGCGCACCGCCCGCCAAGCCCCCGGTCCGGCCGTGGTTCACTGGCGGCCATGGAGCGTCAACAGGACTACGTGCTGCGAACCGTCGAGGAGCGGGGCGTCCGCCTCATCCGCCTCTGGTTCACCGACGTCCTCGGCCAGCTGAAGTCCGTCGCCATCACCCCCGCCGAGCTCGAGAACGGGTTCGAGGAGGGGATGTGGTTCGACGGATCCGCCATCGACGGCTTCAGCCGCGTGCAGGAGAGCGACGTGCTGGCCCGTCCGGATCCCAACACCTTCGAGCTCCTCCCCTGGGCCGAGGACGACGAGAACTCGGCCCGCATGTTCTGCGACATCGAGAACCTCGACGGCACGCCGTTCGAGGGCGACCCCCGCCAGGTGCTCAAGCGCAACCTCGACAGGGCCCACGAGCGGGGCTTCTCGTTCTTCTGCGCTCCCGAGATGGAGTTCTTCTACTTCGCCGACGGCGACCCCACGAAGATCCCGGTGCCCCTCGACACCGGCTCGTACTTCGACCTCACCACCGCCGACGTGGCCAGCGACCTGCGCAAGCGCACCATCCACATGCTCGAGGGCATGGGCATCCCCATCGAGTACTCGTTCCACGAGGACAGCCCCAGCCAGCACGAGATCGACCTGCGCTACACCGACGCCCTCACCATGGCCGACAACGTCATGACCTTCCGCCTCGTGGTGCGTGAGATCGCCCTCGAGCGCGGCGTCTACGCCACCTTCATGCCCAAGCCCCTCCAGGGCGTGCAGGGGTCGGGGATGCACACCCACCTCTCGCTGTTCGAGGGTGACAAGAACGCCTTCCACGACCCCGACGACGAGTACAGGCTCTCGAAGGTGGGCCGTAGCTTCATCGCCGGCCTGCTCACCCACGCCCGGGAGATCACCGCGGTCACCAACCAGCTGGTCAACTCCTACAAGCGGCTCATCCCCGGCTCGGAGGCCCCGGTGCACGTGTCGTGGGCCCGCAACAACCGCTCGGCGCTGGTGCGGGTTCCGCTGGCCAAGGCGGGCAAGGAATCCTCGACACGCATCGAGTACCGCTCGCCCGATCCGGCGTGCAACCCCTACCTCGCCTACTCGGTCATGCTGGCGGCCGGTCTGAAGGGGCTCGAGGAGGGCTACGAGCTCGGCCCCGAGGCCGCGGCCAACATCTTCGAGCTGACCGAAGAGGAGCGCGCCGCCGAGGGCATCACCGCCCTGCCCCAGTCGCTGGCCGAGGCACTCGACGAGATGGAGCGATCCGAGCTCGTGGCCGAGGCCCTGGGCGAGCACATCTTCGAGTGGTTCCTGCGCAACAAGCGGTCTGAGTGGGCCGACTACAAGGCGCAGGTGACACCGTTCGAACTGGCTCGGTACCTTCCCAGCTGGTAGCCACAGGGCTACCACGACCATCCGACGAGAGACGACACGTGTTCGAGGGCGTCCACATGGAACCGTTGCTGCTGTTCCCCGACCCGGCCCCGCCGGAGCTGGCCCAGGCCTTGGACCTCGCCGGCTACCCGTGGAAGGCCGTCGGCGACGAGCTTGCGGCCGAGCGCAACGAGCCCGACGGCGGTTGGGACGGCGCCATCATCTGCGCCTACGACGACCCCGAGCGGGCCTTCGCCGTGGCCCGGGTGCTGCGCAAGCGCGACCAGCCCCTCGAGCCCCTGCTGCTGCTCATCAGCGGCACCCAGCTCGGCGACCTCGAGCTGCGCGACGACCTCTTCGACGACTTCTGCCTCAACCCCTTCCACCCCCGCGAGCTCGAAGCGCGCCTGAAGCACCTGTTCTTCGCCAGTGGCCGGGGCACCCGGCCCGAACTGGTCGAGTACGGCGACCTGATCCTCAACCTCGAGACCTACCAGGCCGCCATCAACGGCGTACCCCTCGACCTCACGTACATGGAGTACGAGCTCCTCACCTTCCTGGCCTCGCACCCCGGCAAGGTGTTCACCCGCGAGACGCTGCTCAGCCGGGTCTGGGGCTACGAGTACTACGGCGGCGCCCGCACCGTCGACGTCCACGTGCGGCGCCTGCGGGCCAAGCTCGGCGAAGAGCACGCCGGCCTCATCTCCACCGTGCGCTCGGTCGGCTACCGCTTCGGCCAGTCCCGGTGGAGCGCGTGAGGCGCTCACTGGTCGGCCTCTTCGTCGCCACCGTCGGCCTCGCACTCGTCACCCTGGCGGGGCCACCGGCCTGGGCCCATGGCGACACCGCCGAGTTCACCGCCACCCGAGCCGAGGCCAACGGCGACGGCACCTACACCATCGACGTGCTGTTGACCTACGACGACGGGGACGCGGTCGAGGGAGCCACGGTCACCGTCGCTGCTGTGGGCCTCGACGGCAGCCAGATCACCCTCGGGCCCGGCGACCGCGCCGGCGCCTACTCCGGCGACATCGAGCTGCGGGTGCCGGGCGACTACGCCCTCACGGCCAGCTCGGACGATCCGGCGGCCACCACCACCTTCGCGGTGACCGTGGAAGAGACGACGGCCACCACGACGGCGTCTGAGTCGCCCACGACGACCGAGGCCGCGTCGACGACGACCACGGCAGCGGCGGACGAGGACACGGCTGCCAACCCCGCCAGCATCGTGGCCAACGGCCTGCTCCTCGTCGTCGGTGCCGTCGGCGCCTACTTCGCCATGCGCTGGTGGCGGAAGCGCCGCAACGCCCCCTGACCGCCCTGCACGCGTTCTCGACGCAGTGACTCGTGCCTTGAGGGAGTCGTTGCGTCGAGTTCGGTGATGTCGCCGGTGACGGTCGGCGTCACCTGGGGCAGGTCGAGCGCGTCGAGCGGCCGGGAAGGAACGCTGCCCACTCCGCGTCGGTCAACTCGCGACCGGCGACCGCACACGCGGCGCTCCGCCAGACCGCGGTGTCGAGGGACCACACCATCGGCGCATCGCTACCGACGTAGAGCACGCGGCCGTCCGGCCGGAACGACGGAACGAACGGCACCTCGGGCCGTGCCGGGTGGGGGATCGCCGCCACCGTGACCGGCACATCGCCACCGACGAGGTCGCCGCCCACGGGGGACCCGGTGCGCACGTCCCAAAGCTGCGTCGTGGCCAGCTCGGTGGTGGACGCCAACAGCCCGCCACCGGGACTGAAGGCCAGGCCGCGGACGGGATAGGGGCTCTGCCGGCCGGCGGGCGCGGCCCGGCGGAGCGTCTCGGCGTTCCACAACTGCACCGTGCCGTCGGTGGCCCCGGTCGCAAGACGACGCCCGTCCGGCGACCAGGCGACCGAGAAGTAGGGCACGTCGACGCTCTCGAGCTCGTTGCGCTCGAGCGAGCGCGGGCCGACGTCGACGATGCGGACGAGGTTGTTGTCGAGCACTGCCGCCAGCCGACCGCCGTCGGGTGAGAAGGCCAGCCCGACGACGGTCCCGCCGCTCGTGGTGACCTCGTCGCCGACCGGTCGTAGATGGGTGGCGTCGAGGAACACCAACCGGTGCACGAGTCGATTCGAGCGGTCGGCGCCCACGACGAGGAGGTTGTCGGTGGGCGACCACGCGAGGGCCTCGACCGGGTGGTCGAACCGCACCGGACCGGCGGTGACCGATCCATCACGGACGTCCAGCACCTCGACCTGCCCGCCGACGCCTCCGACCGCCACCCGTGTGCCCGTGGGGTCGACCACGGCACTCCACACGGGCTCGCCGGTGTCGACCCGCCAGCCGATGTCGCCCCCGTCGACATCGCCCGTGTCGATATCGCCGCCGTTGGCGTCGCGGGCGACGACCGACCCGTCGTACGACGCGGTCAGCAAGGTACGCCCGCCCTCGACGGGCAGCGTGGCGACAACCGCGTTGGTGTGACCAAGGAGGGGCCGACCGATCGCACGGGAGCCGTCCAGGCTCCACACCGATCCGGTGCCGTCGACACCGGCGACCGCCAACCTCGACCCGTCCGGACTGAACCCCACATCGCTGACCTCGCTCGACAGGCCGGTCAGCATGGTCCCGACCGGCGTCGCGCTCACGGTGTCGAACAGGCGGGTCGAGCCGAGTGCCCCGCCGACGGCCACCCGGCGACCGTCGGCCGTGAACGCGAGGGCCGACGGCGGGTCACCACCCGTATCGATGCGGTGGACGTCGACCACCCGGCCGCCGCCGCTCGCGGTCCCGGTGATCCGGGCGAGCACGACCGCCCCCGATTCGTCACCGATCGCCACGTGCCCGCCAGCAGAGTCGTAGCCCACCACGGTCACTCCTGCCGTGAGATCGACCAGCGTGGACAGGTCCGCGGTGGCCGCCAGGTCGCCGCCGCCGGTCACCGCTTCGGCGAGGGTCGCCACCCCGTCGGCGGTGAGCGTCAGCACGGTGTCGCCGACCAGCACGGCGGCAACGGGCTCGCGGCCCACCACATGCACCGCGCCGGCCACCCCTGTCTCCAGGTCGACCACCTGGGTCGCCGCCTCCGGCTTCGGTCCGTTGGCGTCGAAGGGCGGTCCGGCCACCACGGCATGCGTGGCGTCGACCACCGACACCGACTCGGCCGCCAGGCGCAGTGGCACGGTCGCGCGCAGTGACCGCGAGGCCACGTCCCACACCTGCAACGCGGGCTTGACGGCCTCCACACCGGCTGGGCCACGCTCCTCGGAGAGGCCCACGACCGCCAGGGTCGCGCCGTCCGGGGTGAACGCGGCGTCGAAGTCGAGCTGGAACTCCTCGCCGGTGGCCAACGGCTCACCCCGCGGCGCGAATGTGCCCCCGTCCCAGAGAAAGACACCCGTCGAGTCGGATGTCGGCGTCGCCAGCACCGCTCCGTCCGGCGACCAGTCCACTGACTCGAGGCCCGAATCGACACCGTGCAGCTTGGCCAGCAACTGCGGCTGGGCGCTCAGCGCACCCAGCAGGGCGCTGCGGGTCTGGACGGTGTCCTGGCGGCGGTTCGCCTCGACCGCCAGCAGCATCGCCAGATCCGGGCCGGTGGTCGCGGCCGCCCGGGACTCCGCCGCCAGCCGAGCGGTGTCGGCCTCCACCCCCGCTGCGTCGGCCCGGTCGCGCTGCTCCGAGGCCCGACCGAGCTGCAGGACCGCCACGGCCGCGGCAACCAGGGCGACGACGAGGGCGGCGCCCACGCCCACGAGCAGGCGCCGGAGCCGGCGAGAAGCGGCGGCGGCGAGGCGGGCTTCGTCGGCTTGCGCCTGGACCGACGCCTCGACGAACACCCGCTCGGTGGCGGTGAGGGAGGCACGCTCGGCCAGCTCGAGCGCGCCCTCGAGGCGGCCACCCCGGTAGAGCTCAGCGCCGTCATGACCACCGCTGGCCCAGGACCCGGCCGCGGCGGTGAGGTGGCGGTGGCGGCGCAGGTCGTCGCGCTCCTCGGCGATCCAGCCGGCCAGACGCGGCCACGCCCGCAACAGGGCCTCGTGGGCCGGCTCGACCGAGTCCCGGTCCACCGTGACGAGCCGCGCCGCGGCGAGGCGGTCGATGAGCGCTTCCGTCGAAACCTCGTCGCCGAGCTCGCGCAGTTCGTCCAAGCCGACGCGCCGACGGCTGTCCGCGGTGCCGTCACCGGGATGCACCATGCGCAACAGCACCGCGCGCATCTGCTCGCGCTCGCCCGGGTCGAGGGCGGCGAACACCGCCTCGGCGGTCGCGGCGATGGCACGCTGCACGCCACCCGCCTCCCGGTAACCAGCAACGGTGAGGAGCCGACCGTCGCGGCGCCGCCACGTCTCCCGCATGGCGTGCGCTACCAGCGGCAAGGCTCCCGGCTCGTTCCCGGCATCGGCGAGGACCAGATCGGCGAGCCCGGCCTCGAGACTCAGGCCCCGGCGTGTCGCGGGGTCCTCGATGGCCGCCCGCAGTTGCGCCCGGCTCATCGGCGCCAGCAACAGGTGGTGCGCGGCGATGGCGGCGGCGAGCCCGGGGAACCGGGCCAGGGCGGCGTATGCGTCGGCGCGCAGGCCCACCACGGCGCCCGCCTCGTGCCCACACAGGCGCTCCACGAAGCGCTGCTGCGCGTCGAGGTCGTCGGAGGCGGTGACGAGCTCTTCGAGCTGGTCGATGACCAGGAGGCCGTCGCCGGCGGCATCGAGCGATCGGGCGGGATCCGCGCCGGGCGTGCAGACGGTCGCGTCGGGGACGTGAGGCAGCAACCCGGCCCGCAGCAGCGAGCTCTTGCCGCTGCCCGACGGACCGAGCACGGCGACCACCCGACCCGGCTCTACCAGACGCCGCAGGGCGGCCACCTCCTCCTCGCGGCCGACGTAGACGTCGGCGTCCTCCATCGAGAACGCCACCAGCCCGGGGTACGGCGGCACAGAGGGGTCGGGCGGGACATCGAGCCCCGCCGCCGACAGCGCCACCAGCTCGACGACGGCTCCCGGGGCGTCGACGTCGCCGTCGCCGTCGCCGTCGAGGTGATGGGCACCCAGTGCCACCAAACCGGTGCCCTCGACGCGGGCGGCCGCCACCAGTGCCGCGGTGGTACCCGACAGGATCACCTGCCCCGGGCCGGCGACGGCTCGGATCCGGCCCGCGCGCACGACGACGGGGCCCCGTCCGCTGGGTGCGTCGAGCTCGCCCGTGTGCAGTCCCGCCCGCACCAGCAGCGGCGGATCGGACGCGCCGACGAGGCGACGATTCAGCTCGACGGCCGCCCGTGCCGCATCGTCGGCCCGGATGAACACCGACACCGTCGCACCGTCCTGGCTGCCGTCCAGCCGCCGGCCCCCGTTGCTCTCGACGACCTGGTCGACGATCAGGTCGTGGCGCGCCAGGGCACCGGGGGTGTCGAGGGGTCGGCCCTCCCACAGCGCGTCCACGCGCACGACCTCGGTGGCCAGCACCGTGACGGTCCCGGTGGGCACGGTGTCGGGCTCGCCGGCACGCAGTCCTTCGACCAGTTCGCCCACCGTCGCCGGCCGCCGGGCCGGTTCGGTGGCAAGGCCGCGGCGCAGGGCGGCTTCGAGGACGGCGGCCCGTTGCGGCTCGACCCCGTCCCACGGCGGCAACACGCCTGCCGGCGGTGACCCCGTCAACAACGCGAAGACCGTGGCGGCCAGGCCATACACGTCGGCGGCGGTCGTGGGGACGGCGCCGGCGGCTACCTCGGGGGCGCGGTAGCCGAACGTCCCGCCCCGCTGTGCCCGGCCCGGGGTCGACGAGACCCCGAAGTCGACACAGACGACGCGCCCATGGCGATCGAGCACCAGATTCGCGGGCTTCACGTCGCCGTGGACGATCGGCGGGTCGTGCCGGTGCAGGTGCGTCAGGGCTTCGGACGCCTGCGCTGCCCAGCGCAGCACGGACGACAGGGGCAGGCCCGGCGCGCCGTCGGTGGCCAACACCCGACCCAGGTCGATCCCGTCGATCCAGTCGAGCACCAGCATGTGCTCGTCCCCCTCGAAGAAGTCGTCCCGTGCGACGGGAAGTCCTGGGTGCGGCGCGAGCCCGAGCAGCGTCCGGACCTCGCCCATCGCCCGCTCCGCCTCGCGGGGGTCGGCCGGCACCCGGCGGACCTTCAAGGCGACCAGGCGGTCGTGACGGGTGTCGAGCGCCTTGAGCACCATCCCCTCGCCGCCTCGGCCCACTGTCTCGAGCACCTCGTACCGAGAGCGGATCCAGCGTGGTTCAGGCGACAAGATCAGTGACTGCTGAGGTCGGCGATGCTCACGGCCCCCGAATGGAGGGCGGCGTTGGCCAGCGCTGATCGCCGGCGGTCGCCCTCGACCACCCCGAACTTGTCGTACAGGCGGCCCAGGTGCTGCTTCACCGCAGCGTCGCTGACCGACAGTGCGGTGGCGACGTGGTGGACCGAGGCAGGCTCGGTGAACGGGTCACCCGAGAGCAGCGGTTGGCACAGTGCGATCAGCACGTCGCGCTCGCGGGCGGTCAGCATCGGGGCCTCGTCGGTCACCACCGTGTCCGCTCCGCCGGTGCTGCCCACCCCCCGGAGCACCAGCCGGGCCCGGCCGAGGCGCACCTCGTCACCGGTCCGCACCGCCCGGCGCACCTGCACCCGCTCACCGTTGACGAAGGTGCCGTTGCGCGAGCCCAGGTCCTGCACGAACCAAGCGCCTCCGAGCCATTCGAACAGCGCGTGCACCCGGGAGACCGAATCGTCGGTCACGACGACGTCCGCCGCCTCGGAACTGCCGATCGAGGTCCGCTCACCGGGGATGGTGAGCAACTCGCGACCAGCGCCGGTCCACAGCTCGAGGTGACCCTCCACGGTCGGCATCATCGCGCCGATCGTCGTCATCGTCGCCCGCACCGGCAGGCGACGATGACGATGAGGCCGGGACCCATCAGGCGCCGCAGACCTGCTGGTCGTAGGCGTCGACCTGCGAGCGCTGGTCGATGATCGCCGGGTCGGTGAACTGGAGGTCTTCCCGGTCGTCCTGCGTGCCGTTGAGGATGACGTCGCGGATGTCGTAGTCGTGGGCCGCGAGCACGTCGGCGAACTGGGCCAGCGTCCAGGCGTTGACCGCATCGGAGTCCTCGGCGATCGTGTCCGGCACGTTCTCGTCCTGGGCGGCGAGGAGGTCGGGGGCGTCATCGGTCAGGAACGCCTCGAGGTCCGCCGGATCGAACCCCCCGGCCGCGACCTGCCCGAACGCGTCGCTCGTGTCGAGCACCGCCTGGCAGTAGGCGTCGGCGGCGGGGTCGGCCTCGAAGGTGACGTCCGCAGGGGGCGGGGTCTCGGTGCCGCAGACGGTGCTCTCGTAGGCATGGATGGCGGCCTGTGCGTCCCGCACGTCGGGCGGAGGCTCGTTCAGCAGTGCCTGCTCTTCCGGGGTGGCCTCGGCCTCGATCCGCGTCTGGTCGTAGTCATACTTCTCGAAGATCGGGATGAACGTGTCGGTGATCCCTGCCACGTTGAGTTCGTGCTGCGGCTGGAGCTCCGGCGGCGACTGGCTCAAGGACGTCTCGGCGAAGTCGACGTAGTCGGTCAGGTAGGCCTCGAACGCCACAGGGTCCTCGGCCACGGCGTCGGCGCCGCCGTCAAGTTCCTCCACCGCCCACGCTCGTGCGGTGTCGCAGTACTCGCTCGCGGAGGCATCGGCGGCCGCAGTCGTCGTCGTGTCCGCCGCGGCGGTTTCCCCGCCGTCGTCGCTGCTGCTACTGCTGCATGCGGGCAGCGTGACAACGGCACAGGCGAACGCGACGCCGAGCAGCAGGCGAGCGGTTGACCGGGTCCGGGGGTGTGGGGTCGTAGTTGGCAGTTGTTGGCGCATGACGGCATCGTCCGCGACGCCGGCGCCCCGTACGATCGCCCCGCCGATGGATCTCCGTCACCCCGAGGGAAGGCTCACCTCACCATCCGGCAAGTCAGCGGGTGAGGGCGACGAAGGGGGTGCCGCGAGCGGACCATTCGGCCGCGGCGTGCGCTAGGACCTCCGCGGCGATCTCGGCGTCACGAGGCCATGCCACCTCGAAGGCGGACCACTCCTCGACGAACACCAGATAGCCCTCGGCGGGCGCCCAGGACAGATCGACGAGGCAGTCGCTGAGGGCATCCCAGTTGTGCCCGAACCATGCCGGGAACGCCCCGGTTGCCGCGAGCCCGTCGAGGAGGGCGCCTTTGCCGCCGGCCGCGTTGGCGGTGACGGCGACCCAGCCGGCCGCCGCCGCTCGCGACCGCACCTCGTCCGCCGACTCGTCGCCGATGTAGGCGTGCACGCCGTTGGGCACCAGGCCGTCGATGACCGCATCCAGCGTGGTCAACTCAGAGGTGGGCATCCACCACCTCGACGAACGACTCGTAGTGGTCGTCGGTGTAGAAGACCTCACCGTCGGCGCCGACCACGAAGCGCCGAGCACCCCGGTCTCCCTCGCCCGGCGGGACGACCGTGTACTCGCGGTAGTAGCCGTCGTACGCGTCGGGGAGGATCCCCTCGCGGTTCCCGAACACGCCGTCGTCCTGGTCGTACGGGTACGGCCCGCCCGCCTCGATCAACGCCAGCGTGTCGAGCGCCTCGGGCGGTAGGTCGGCGGTGGACGCCACCGGCAGGTCGGAAACAGCCTCTGCCGCTGCGGCCACGCTCGTGGTCGTCGTCGATGACGCCGGACGCCTCGTGGTGGCCGTGGTCGGTTCCGCCACCCCGCTCGGAGCGGCCGTCGTTCGCTCGACGGAGCTTGCGACCGTGCTCGACGTCGCGGCATCGCCGGCGCCCCCGTCATCGCGCACGAACGCGTTCCAGCCGGCGATGGCCAACACGACCACGACGGCGACGACGATCGACCGGGTCCGCTTCGACACGGCGGCCACGGTAGACGGGGCTCATGCTGTCGGGTGGAGCGAGGAGCAACGCGACGACGCCGACCCGACGAAGACCGATGCTGGAAGCGGAGCTGAGCAGCCACACCGACGAACCGCACGGCGAAGCCGTCCGGGCGTTGGCGGTACAAGGCGGCGGGTGGTGCCAGCACCACCCGCCGAATGCCTGCCTCCGCCCTGCTCAACCGGCCCGATCCGTGTGACCATCGGAGCATGGGAGCGGTGTGGTACCGGGCGCGCGCCGACCTGCGCCACAAGGTGGTCAGCACCCTCCTGCTCGCCCTGCTGGTCGGGCTCACGGGCAGCGTCGTGCTGGCGGCGGTGGCCGGCGCCCGCCGCGGCCGGGACGCGATTCCGGAGTTCCTCGACTACACACTCGCGCCGAACGCCGCTGCCTTCCTCGACCCGGGGCTGCCCCCTGCCGAGCAGAATCGCTTGGCCCGCGAGCTGGTCGCCCTGCCCGAGTGGGCCGCCGTTGGTGCTGCCAGCCAGCCCGTCCTCACGATGCCCCCGCAGGGGAACCTGACGACCGGCAGCGGATTCGTCGGACAAGCGCTGATCGCCGGCAGCTTCCTGCGCGAGGTCAACCGGCCGATCCTGCTGCACGGCGTTCTCGCGGATCCTGACCAGGTGGACGAGGTGGCGGTGAACCAGGAGTTCGCCAACGGCGCAGGGCTGCACGTCGGTGACTCGTTCACCGCCCGCACCGTGACGCCGGACCACCTCGACGCCGTGGTCAACCGCGGTTTCACACCGGACCCAGCTGGCCAAGACGTCCGCCTCACCGTGGCCGCGATCACCCGAGACCCGGAGGACCTGAGTTACGAGGCACTCGCGCAGGCCGGGACCCTGTACGCCGTCCGCCGCTACCACGTGTATCTGACCGCCGCGTTCTGGGACCTCTACGGCGAGCAGACCGCGAGCTACAACACGGGCGTCCAGGGTCGACTCGCTCCCGGCGTGACCACTGACCAGTTCGAGGCCGCGGCGGTGGAGGTCGGGGGCGACAAGGTGCAGATCGAGCGCCAGGACTCGCGCCTCATCCTCGTCGCCTCCGCCCAGACCGGCATCGACTTCGAGGCCAACGCCCTGCTGCTCCTCGCCCTCGTCGTGGGCGTCGCCGGCACCGTGCTGGTGGGCCAGGTCCTCACCCGCCAGGTGTCGCTGAGCCAACTCGACTCGTACGAGCTGGCGGCGATCGGCCTGCGCCGCCGCCAGCGGGCGATGGTGCCCCTCGCCCGGGGCACGATCGTGGCCGGCCTGGGCGCGATGCTGGCCGTCGGTGGAGCGACCGCCCTCTCGGGGTTCACGCCGATCGGCGTCGCCCGCCTCGCCGACGTCCACCCCGGCGTCCGGGTCGATCCGCTTGTCCTCGCCGTCGGTGGCGTCTTGATCGTTGCGGCGGTGGTCGCCTGGTGCGCCGTGATCGGGTGGCGGGCGGCCAGGCCGGCACCGACGGACCGCTCCCAAGCCACCCGCAGCAGACCGTCCCGGGTCGTCAGCCGTCTGGCCGAGCTCGGTGCGCCGGTGACCGTGGTCGCCGGCGTGCGGATGGCGCTCGAGCGGGGCCGGGGACGCACCGCCGTCCCGGTCGGCAGCGCGCTCGGTGCCACGGTGGCCGGCATCCTCACGGTCACCGCGGCACTGGTGTTCAGCGCCAGCCTCCACCACGTGACCGTGGACCCCGTGGCCCGGGGCTGGAACTGGGATGTCGCGGTGGGCGCCTACTTCGACCCCGATGCCGCCCAGGCGGGCCGCGCACCGCTCGACAACGACCCCGATGTCGAGGCCTACCGCGGGTTCTCGAGCAGCACACCGGTCCACATCGACGACGTCGACACCTACGGTGGGGCCTTGGGACCCGGTGACGACACCGTTGGCCCGCCGATGCTGGAAGGGCGCCTGCCCACCGCCCCCGACGAGATCATCGTGGGGCCCGGCACGCTGGACGACCTGGGCAAGCAGGTCGGCGATCACGTCCAAGTGACCCTGGGCGGGACCGTGGATGCCCGCATCGTGGGCGTCATGGTGCCCATCGCCACCCTGGACGGTCAGATGACCATGACCCGCGGGGCACTGATGACCCACGAGGGTGCCGCCGCGCTGGACCCGCAGGAGGGCGTGACCCCAAGCCAGTACCTGGTGCGCTTCGTGCCAGGCGGTGACCGTGCCGCCGTGCTCGCCCGCTTGCGCGAGGAGTACCCCGGCACCGTGGTCACCGCCACCGTCCCCTCGGACATCGAGAACCTCCGACGGGTGCAGCGCCTGCCGGTGCTGGTCGCCGACTTCGTGGCCCTGTTGGCCATCGGGACGCTCGTGAACACGCTGGTCACCGGCGTCCGGAGGCGGCGCCGCGACCTGGCCCTGTTCGCCACGCTCGGCTTCCGGCGTCGCCAACTCGCCGGCACCGTCGCGTGGCAGGCGACGACCTTCGCCTTGATCGCCCTCGCGATCGGCCTGCCCCTCGGTGTCGCCGCCGGCCGACTGGTCTGGCACCTCGTCGTCGACCCGTTCGCGTCCAGCCTCGAGCCGACCGTCCCGGCGCTCGCACTGCTCGCGCTGGCCCTCGCCTGGCTCGTCATCGCGAACCTGGTCGCCGCGCTCCCCGCCCGCTCCGCCGCCCGCACCCACCCGGCCGAGGCCTTCCGTGCCGAGTGACCCGCGGTCCCACCCGTGAGGGCCGCCTGGTACCGGGCGCGGGCCAACCTGCGCCACCGGGCGTTCAGCACCCTCCTCCTGGCGGTGGCCGTCGCCCTCCCCGCCGGCATCGTGCTCACTTCGGTGGTGGGCGCCCAGCGGACCCGGGAGGCCTTGCCGGCGTTCGTCGCGGCCAACGCGGCCTACGACACGATCGTCTTCGTGGATCCCGGCCCCGAGGTCGACGAGGTGCTCGACCAGGTCGAGGACCTCCCGGCGTGGGAGGTGCGCCAGCGCATCGGCGCCGTCGTGGTCGCCATCCGCGACGGCGAGCAGTGGGTGGCGGTGGTGCCCACCGCCTACGTCGACGGCGAGCCGTACGTCGACCAGGAACGGCCGTTGGTGGTCGAGGGCCGGCTCCCCGACCCGGACCGGGCCGAGGAGGTGGCGATCAACGAGGACTTCGCCAGGGCCTTGGGGTTACACGCAGGTGACCAGTTCGACCTGCGCACCATCACGCCGGCCGGTCTCGGCCCCATCATCGGAGGGCAGGCCGATCCTCGAGATCCAGACGGCGAGGACCTGACCATGACCGTCGCCGGCATCATCCGCCGGCCCGCCGACCTGCGCACCTCGGTGGACCAGAACAACGAGTCCGTGGGCAGCGACTCGTGGCACCTCAGCGTCGGGCCTGCGTTCGTCGAGCGCTTCGGTGACCGCCTCGCCAACTTCGGCTTCGGCATCGGCGGGCGGGTGCGGCCGGGCCAGCGAGACGAGCTCGAGGCCTCCATCGACGCGCTCGGACGACAGGACGTCGCCTTCCGCTCCAGCAACGAGTCGGCCACCCTCGTCGAGTCCGTCGGTCGGGGGATCGACTTCGAGGCCAACGCGGTGCTCCTCTTCGCCGCCATCGTCACGCTGGCCGGTCTGGCCTTCGTGGGCCAAGCCATCGGCCGCCAGGTCTTCACCGACCTCGACGGGGGCGGGGCGCTGCGCAGCATGGGGTTCGACCGCCGGCAGAGCATGGCGGTGCCGCTGGTCCGTTCCTCGCTCGTCGCGGCGGTGGGCGCCCTCGGCGCCCTCTTGGTGGCCGCCGCCGCCTCGGCGGTGTTCCCCATCGGCCTGGCCCGACAGACGACGCTCGACCGCGGCGTGCAGGTCGACGTCGTGCCGTTCGCGATCGGCGCCCTCGTGGTGATGGTGCTCGTGGTCGGCTGGGCGGCGCTCGCCGCCATCCGCCTGACCCGGTCCGGGGCGGCCGGCCAGCGAGCTCCGTCCTCCGCTACCGCGCGCTCGGCCAGTGCCGTGGTGGCCCGGGCCGGCGCCCCGGTCACCGTGACCGCCGGCGTGCGCCTCGCCCTCGAACGGGGTCGGGGCCGTACCGCCGTCCCCGTCCTCGGCGCGCTGGCGGCGACGACCGCGGGGATCCTGCTCCTGAGTGCGGTGCTGGTGTTCGGCGCCAGCCTCGACCACCTCGTCGGCAGCCCCGAGGAGCAGGGGTGGACCTGGGACGCCGTCGTGGGCAACTTCAACAGCGTCGAGGAGGTACGGATGGGGGCGCAGGCGTTGCGCGACAACGCCGATGTGGAGGCCTTCAACGGCTTCACCGCTGCGCCGGCGCTCCTCGACGGCCAGGAGGTGTACACCCTCGTCCTCGGTCCTGGAGATTCCACGCTCGTGCCCCCGGTGCTCGAGGGACGGGCGCCCTCGGCGGCGGATGAGATCGCCGTCGGCACCGACACCCTCGCCGCCCTGGACAAGCAGGTCGGTGACACCGTCACCGTCGAGGTGGCGGGCGCCGGCGCGCCCTCCCGAACCTTCCGCGTCGTGGGCACGACCCGCCTGCCCGCCGGCCTCGACAACGAACTGACCTTCGGTCGCGGCGCGCTGGTCACCTTGGCCGGGGCCCGCGCCACGATCGGCGGTGGTACCGATGGCGTCTACGCCTCCCAGTTCCTCGTGGTGTTCGCCGACGGTGTCACGCCGGCCCAAGCGGCCGACTCGCTGCGCCCGGCGTTCGGTGGGGGGCCGGACAAGCCCCGCGAGGCCCCGGACGTTGCCAACCTCGGACGGGTCCAGGGCCTCCCGCGGCTCTTGGCCCTCCTCGTCGGCCTGCTCGCCCTCGGCACCCTCGTCAACGCCTTGTTCAGCTCCGTACGGCGCCGGCGAAGGGAGTTCGGCACCTACGCCGCCATCGGGTTCCGCCGCGGGCAACTGGCGAGCACCGTCGCGTGGCAAGCCACCACCTTCGCCGTGATCGCGGTGGTGATCGGCCTGCCACTCGGTGTCGCCGCCGGACGCACGGTGTGGACTCTGATCATGGGAACCATCGGCACGACCACCGCGCCCACGGTCCCCGGCGCTGCACTCGCGGCCGTCGCGGTGGGCGCCGTGATCGCCGCCAACCTCGTGGCTCTCGTCCCGGCACGGTCGGCGGCCCGCACCCGTCCCGCCGCCGTGCTGAGGTCCGAGTGATGGTGGCCGTTTGGTATCGGGCTCGCGCAGAACTGCGTCGGACCGTCACCGCTTCGGTCGTGCTCACGGTCGTCGTCGCGGTCACCGGTGGCGTCGTCATCGCCGCAGTGGCCGGCGCGCTCCGTGGACGGGCCGCACTCCCCGAGTTCCTGGAGTACAACAACGCGTCGGACATCTCGGTCTTCAGCTACGCCGGATCGCTGCCGCCCGACGAGGGGCGACAACTCGTCGACGACATGGCCGCTCGGCCCGAGTGGCAGGTGGTTGGCGCCGGCCGGCCAGTGGTCCTGAGCCTGCGGGTAGAAGGCGATTGGGTCGCCACCTTCGCGAACGGCGTCATCGAGGGGCCCTATCTGACGGAGCTCGCCCGGCCGATGCTCATCGCCGGCCGCTTGCCGGATTTCGACCGCAAGGAGGAGGTCGTGATCAACGAGGCGCTCGCCGACGCCGCCGGCCTCGAGGCCGGCGACACCCTCGACCTCCGCACCATCTCGCCCGAGCTTCTCGATGCCGTCACGGCCAGACAGACGTCCATGGATCCGGACGGGGAACCGGTGACGGTGACGGTCACGGGCATCGTGCGCAGCCCGGTCGACCTGAGCCTCGACCGGTCGGCTCAAGCGCGCCTTGGTTCCGACAGCTGGTTCCTGGCCCTCGGCCCTGCGTTCCTCGATCGGTTCGAAGGGCGGTTGGCCACGTTCGGCATCGGCGTCGAGGGCCGCGCTCGCCCCGCGAGCGCGACGAGCTGACCGAGCGACTGATCGACCTCGGCGGCCCGGGCGTCAGCATCGAGCAAGGCAACCAGGCCTCGGAGATCGTCGCATCCGCCACGCGAGCGATCGACTTCGAGACGAAGGCACTCATGGCGTTTGCCCTCGTGATGTTGATCAGCTCGGCCGCTCTGATCGGCCAGGCGCTCGGGCGCCAGGCGGCCATCGATCTCGATGACGACGAGTCTCTGACGCGCCTGGGCATGCGCCGCAAGGAGCGCGCCGCGGTGCCCCTCGTTCGGGGTGCGATCGTCGCTCTGGCGGGTTCCGTGGGCGCGGCCAGCCTCGCCTTGGCGTTGTCCGGCCTCTTCCCCGTCGGTGTGGCCCGTCGAGCCGAGCTCGACCCCGGGATCGACGCCGACCTGCGGGTCTTGGGCGTCGGGGCGGCGCTCGTCGCCGTGGGTGTACTCGCGCGGGTCGCGGTCACCGGCTGGCACCGAACGGCGCCGAGCCCGTCGGTGGGTGGCATCGCCACAGAGCGGGTCTGGACGACCAGCCGGGTGGCGACGGTGCTGCGTGCGCCGGTCAGTGCAGAAGCCGGGGTGCGCATGGCTCTCCAGCGAGGACGCGGGCGAACGGCCGTACCGGTGGCAGGCGCGATCGTGGCGGTCACGACGAGTGTGCTGGTGCTCACCGCCATGCTCTTGGTGGGAAGCAGCCTCCGTCACCTGATCGCCACACCGGCTCTGCAGGGGTGGCGACCCTCGGGCGGGGAGCGGTCATGACCGGCCGAGGCCTGACCTCGGTCTACGGCCCCGACGAGCAGTGGGTGCCGAACACCTTCTTGTTGAATCTCGCTCCGGGAACGTCGCCACGAGCGGGCGCACGATCGGTGATCGAGGATCTCGGCGACAGCACCCGCTTCAACTTCGCACCAGACATCGAGAACCTCCGCCGCCCGCACCCACCCTGCCGAGGCCTTCCGCTCGGAGTAGCCGGCCCCGGGGATCGGCTTCATCGGCTGCAGTCGGCTAGGGCGAAGGACCCACGCCACGAAGGGACCAAGGTCCCCAATTCGGCCGAACCCCTCAACTCGGGGGCGCGCGCCGACCGATGGGTTGCCCATGACGAACGGGGCGCTGGTCATCGACCGCGACGAGCGACGGTCGGGGGCGGACCAGCGTTGGGAGCGAGCCGCCGTCAGCGGCCAAGGCATCCCCGGGCTGCGCGCCATCGACGTCGGCGCCGACCTCGCCGGCGGCGACGCCGTCGAGCAACTGGCCCGCCGGGTGCTGCGCACCCCCGACGACGCCCGTCTCCACCTCGCCCGGGTACAGGCCCTGGTCGACGCCGGCCGTCCCGACGAGCTCTACGGCGCCGTGGTCGACTTCCTGATCGCCACGGGGACGTCCGCGGAGCGCCTGCGCACCACGGTGCTCGCCGGTGCTGCCGCCGTCGTCGGGCCCGACCGAGCGGCGGCGCTGCGCACCCACCTGGCGACCGGGTTGACGGCCAACGACCCCATCCCGCCGGCCCCCTGCTCGATGCTGCACCTCGGCGTGACCGGTCGGCCCCTCGTCGAGGTGGTCGACCGGCACCCGACCGTCACGGTGTGGGGCTGACATGACCCAACACCTGGAGCTCGCCGCCGGCCTCTACGCCCAGCCCACCCCCGTCGGCGCCTTCCACGCCGCCGAGGCGCCCGAGGCCGACATCGTCACCCACCTCCTGCGCATCCTTCTCCTGCACCCGACGACGCCGGCCCTTGATGCCGACACGTTGGCCACGTGGTTCCGCTGCACCCCCGACGACGCCCTGCGCATCGTGCAGCACGCCCAGGAGGAAGGGCTCGTCGAGGGCCACCCCACCCCCCGCACCATCTCGGGAGGGTCGCTCGAGCAGGTCCTCCCCCACCTCCTGCCCGCCCTGTCGTCCGACGGCCGCGCCCTGCTCGTCGATGCCCAGGGGTTCGTGGCCGGCTCCGCCGGCTTCGGCGCCGAGTCCGCCGAGGCGCTGGCCGCGCTCAGCGCCGACCTGGGCGTCCTCCACGAGCGCCACCGCCGCCACTTCGACACCTCCGTCGGCCTGCCCACGAGCGCCTGGGCCCTCGTCGACGGCGCCGGCAACAGCCAGGTCGGTTTCTGGCCCCTGCACATCGGCGACGAGCGCTTCGTGCTCACCATCGTCGGCATCCCCCGCCTGCACCAGCAGGCCTTCACCGACCTCATCTGGGTGCTCATGCTCCGCTACGGCACGGCGCCCGCCGCCCCCGGCGAACTTCCCCCTTCCTCGACGTCCACCACGACCCCCCTGCAAGGAGCCCACCCATGAGAGAGGACCTCCTCACCTCGATCCTCGCCGAGCTGAACGCCACCTCGGCCGACATCGAGGCGTGCGCCGTGCTGTCCACCGACGGTCTCATGATCGCGTCGTTGCTGCCCCAGGGCCTCGACCCCGACCGGGTCGGCGCGATGGGGGCGGCGATGCTCTCCCTCGGGGACCGCACCGCCGCCGAGCTGTCCCGCGGTGATCTCGAGCAGGTGATGATCAAGGGTGGCCACGGCTACGTGCTCATGACCCACGCCGGCGCCGACGCGGTGCTCACCGTGCTGGCCAACCCGCAGGCCAAGCTCGGGCTGATCTTCCTCGACGCGAAGCGGGCGGCCGAGCAGATCTCGATGCTCCTCTCGCCGGTGCCGAGCACCGTCCCGGCATTCCCGGGGTGACCGTGCTGGCCGACATGGTGCCCGAGCAGGTCAACGGCGCGGGCACCGAGCACCACCTCACCTTCCACGACGGCACCACCCGCCGGGTGTTCGTCACCGACATCGAGACGCCGTTCCCGGAGGGCAAGCTCATCGTCAGCCGCACCGACCTGGCTGGCGTCATCACCGAGATGAACCAGGCCTTCGTGGAGATGTCGGGCTATTCGGCCGACGAGCTGCTGGGCGCGCCGCACCACATCCTGCGCCACCCGGACATGCCCGCCCCTGCCTTCGGCGACCTCTGGGACACCGTCCTCGCCGGCGAGAAGTGGCACGGCTACGTGAAGAACCTCCGCCGCGACGGCGGCTTCTACTGGGTGTACGCCACGGTGATCCCGAACGTCCGCGACGGCGAGATCGTGAGCCTCACCTCTGTCCGGCGCAAGCCGTCACGGACCAAGGTCGAGGCGTCCCAGGCCCTCTACCTGACGATGGTGTGACCATGGCCCCCGACCTTTCGATCGCCCAGTTCACGGTCAGTCCCGACTTCGGGCCCGACCTCATCGGCTCGTGGTTCGTCTTCAACACGTGGTTGCAGCGTCAGCTGGGCCACCCCATCCACCTCGAGCTGCACGACAGCTTCGCCGCCCAGCGCGCCGCCTTGGCCGCCGGCGAGGTCGACATGATCTACGCCAACCCGTCGGACGCCGCCGTGCTGGTGCGCTCCTACGGGTTCACCCCGGTCGTGCGGCCCGCCCGGCACCCCGACGAGGTGGTGCTCGCCGCCGCGGCCGACTCCACGATCCATCACGTCGAGGACCTCGATCCGGGTACCCGACTCGCCCGGACCGATGACCCCGACGTGTCGATGATCGCCCGCATCATGCTGGAACCAGCTGACCTCGACGCCACCAACACCACGACCATCGAGTTCGACACCTACGTGCTGGTGGCGAAGGCGCTGCTCGACGGAAGGGCCGAGGTGGGCGCGTTCCTCGACGAGGCCTTCGCCGGCCTGTCCTCGCTGGTGCGTGCCCAGCTGCGGCCGCTCGTGACCAGCCAGATCAGCGTGATACACCACGCCCTGATGGTCGGGCCCCGCCTGGCCACCCACCGCGACACGCTCGTCGGCGTCCTCCTGGGCATGGCCGACGACGCCGCCGGCGCCCGCGTCTTGAGCGAGCTGGGGATCCTCGGGTGGCAGCCCATGGAACACGAGGAAGCCGAGTTCCTCATCGACCTCATGGACACCCTGGCCGCCTGATCCTGATCCAGCCGAGGGTCGTCCGGGAACGACGAAGGCCCCCCGGCGGACCGGGGGGCCTTCGTTCGACAGCGGGAACTGCTAGATCGCGCGGACGTCCTGCGCCTGCTCACCCTTCGGACCGGCCGTCACCTCGAACTCGACCGCTTGGCCTTCGTCGAGGGAGCGGTAACCCGACCCCTGAATGGCCGAGAAGTGCACGAAGACATCGGGACCGCTCTCGCGGGAGATGAAGCCGTAGCCCTTTTCGGCGTTGAACCATTTCACGGTACCGGTTGGCAAACCGATCCCCTTTCAGTGTTGCGGGGTCGGCCTACTGCGTGGGACGTCCCTGCTGGATTGGTATAGCGCCATCCACAGTAGCCGCCCGGAGACCGATGTGCTCTGAAAGTTCGCGAACGGCCCGGTCGAGGCCGCGGCCCGACGGGGTCAGATGTTGAGCTCGAGGAGCTCGCTGCCCTCGTGCTCGATGTCCACCTCGGTCTTGACCAGCCAGCCCAGGCCGGCGGCGAGCACCGCGCCACCGATGAGGACGGACACGGGGATGACGAGCACGATCGCGATCACGACGAGGATGGGGCCGGCCATGGCGACGATCCTACAAGTCGGCGCCGACCGTGGGCGAAGGCACGTGGGCCCAGGCTTCGATCTCCACCAGCGCGCCGAGGGGCAGCTCGGCCACGCCCACCGCCGATCGGGCGGGGCGGTGCTCGCCGAAGCACTCGACATACGCGTCGTTCATGGGCAGGTAGTCCGACATGTGGCGCAGGAAGACCGTGGTCTTCACCACGTCGGTGAGGGTCGCCCCCTCGGAGACCAGCAGGCCCTCGAGGTTGGCGATGGCTTGGCGCAGCTCGCCGTCGACGCCCCCGGTGACGATGACGCCGTCCTTGAGCCCGATCTGGCCGGAGCTGATGAGCCAGTCGCCGGCACGGACGATGGGCGTGTAGGGGCCGACGGGAGTGCTCATGGGCGCAAGGCTACGCCCGTCGGCCAGTCGGCGGGGAGGTGCTGGGCGCGCCACACGGCCAGGGCGACGGCCGCGAACACGACGTCGGAGCCGTTCACCGGCGTGCCGGCGCCACCGTCCAGCTCCACCTCGATGGGTGGGGTGTCGGCGGCCCGCAGGACCCCGAACGAGCGGATGGTGAGGTCGTGCACCTCACCCGCCTCGTCGACCACGAGCCCTTCGCTGGTGACCCACCCGAGGGCCATGTGGGCCGCGCCGATGCAGTACGAGCGCAGGACGACGGCGTCGAGGGGATCGCCGCAGGCCACCCGGACCCGCAGGCCCTCGGCCGTCACCACGGCCTCGGCCACCGCTCCGTCCGGGCTCCGCACCTCCGCGGCGCCGGTGGCCGCTCCCACGAGCACCGCGGCCTCGGCCCAGCCCGCCGCCCGCAGCGCGGCCGACGTGGGTGGGCCGGCGACATCGACCGGCTCCACGACCAGGCCGGGTGCCACCTGCGCCACCGCCTCCTCGATGCCGACGGTGCGCACCACCCGGAGCACGCCCCGGCCCGTGGCGTCGACCCCGCCGGCAACCGGGGGACGCTTGGGCCCGAGTCGGACCGTGTCCTCCCGGGACAGCAGCACGCGCACGGCCCGACCGTGCTCGTCGGCGAGCCGCCGGGCGACGGCACCGACCTCGGACGCGACCTTGCCCCCGAAGGCGCCACCGTTGGCCAGGGGGCTGGCCGGCGTGCCCCCCGGTGCGCACCAGGAGGCGTCGGGCTCGAGGTACGCGGGCTCCACCCAGGTCGTGCGCAGGCTTGCCGCCCAGTCACCGGGGGGCAGTTCGAGCGGATGGCTCAGCGCCGCGGTCGTGCGGCGACCCTGGCGCTTGCCGGACCGCTCCCGGGCCTGCGTGAGGGTCTCCCCAACGAACCAGTCGCCGTCCGCCCCCCGCACGGCGACGAGGGCGTCGGCCGGAGCGGTGTCATCGGCGAACCCGGCCCGGCCGAGGGCGACGTGGGCGCCGACCTGCTGGGGCACCCCGCCCTCGAGCGCCGCCCGTTGCGCGGCGGCGTCGAGGTCACGACCCGCCGTCGCCGCCTTGACCTTCGCAGCGGAGAGCCCGTAGGCCTCGACGATGGTGCGCCACCCGGTGCACCGGCACAGGTGCGCCGCCAAGGCCCGCTCCACGGCGGCGTCGTCGTCGCGCCCGACCCCCTTGGCCTGCAGCCCCGCCAGGCGCACGACGATCCCCGGTGTGCAGAACCCGCACTGGCTGGCGCCCGTGGCACAGAAGCGATCGGCCCAGTCGTCGCGCTCCGCGGGGTCGAGGCCGTCGAGGGTCGTGACGGACCGACCCACCACCCGGCGCGCCGGGGTCACACACGACACCCGCGGGGCGCCGTCGACGAGCACCGTGCAGCACCCGCACTGGCCCTGGGGGCTGCACCCGTCCTTGGGGGAACGCACCCCGAGGCGGTCGCGGAGGACCTCGAGGAGAGAGGCGCCGTCGTCCTCGACGGTCACCTCGCGGCCGTCGACGCTGAAGGAGAGGGTCACCGACCCCACGTTAGATTCGGGGCATGGTCGACCCCTCCCCCACGATCACCCGCCGGACGCTCCTCGTCGGGGCGGCAAGCGCCGCCGGCCTCGTCGTGCTGGCGGCGTGCGGCGGCGGGGGCGACGACGGTGACGGGCAGGACGAAGGCGCGTCCGGCTCGGACACCAGCGTGGCGGGGTTCAACCTGCTCGCCATCTTCCCGCCCGAGGGACTGCTGGTCACCGGCTCCGAGCAGCGCCTGCCCTTCACCCTCGCCGACGCCACCGGCGCGCCCGCCGAGGACGTGCCCGCGTCACTCGAGTTCGTGGTGCAGACCGCGGACGGCGACGCCGTGGGCGATCCCGTGACCGTCGAGCGCCACGACCAGGGCATCCCCACCGCCTACTTCCCCGTGCTCTTCGAGTTCCCCGAGGCCGGCGACTACCAGGTCACCACCACCGTGGAAGGCGAGGAGCTCGCGCCCCGGGTGTTCCGCGTGAGCGAGCCCGACGCCGTCCCGGTGCCCCAGCCCGGCCAGCCCCTCGTCCCGGTCGAGACGCCGACCACCGCCGACGCCCGCGGCGTGGACCCCATCTGCACCCGGGACCCCGAGTGCGACCTGCACGACGCCACCCTCACCGACGTCCTCGCCGAAGGGAAGCCGGTGGCGCTCATCATCGCCACCCCGGCGTTCTGCCAGACCGCCATCTGCGGCCCGGTGCTCGACGTGCTCCTCAGCCAGGAGGACGCCTTCCCCGACGTCCGCATGGTGCACGCCGAGGTGTACAAGAACCCCGAGGCGGTCGACAACATCGCCGAGGCCGACCTGGCCCCCGTGATCAACGCCTACCACCTGGGCTACGAGCCGGTGCTGTTCCTCGCCAACTCCGACGGCACCATCGCCCGACGCCTCGACACGATCTTCGACGAGGCCGAGGTCGCCGCCGGGCTCGCCGCCCTCACCTGATCCCGAACGCGACGATCCCGCCGACGGGTGCCGGCGGGATCGTCGAACGATCTGGGGTGGTTCAGCTGGGGTGGTTCAGCTGAACGACTGGCCGCAGCCGCAGCTGCGCTGCGCGTTGGGGTTGTCGATGGAGAAGCCCGCGTCCTGCAGGCCGTCCTTGTAGTCGAGCCGGGCGCCACGCAGGAGTTGCGCGCTCGACGGGTCGACGATGACCTTGACGCCGCTGCCCTCGTCGACGATGTCATCGCCGGCGATGTCGGAATCGAAGAACATCTCGTAGCTGAAGCCCGAGCATCCCCCGGGGCGCACGGCGACCCGAAGTGCCAGCGACTCGTCACCCTCGGCGGTGATGAGCTCCTTCACCTTGGCGGCGGCGGAGTCGGTCACCACCATGACGCTGCTGTCGAGGAGCGGGGAATCGCCCTTGGTGACGTCTTCGGTGAGGCTCATGGATCCATCCTATCGGTGAGGGGTGTGTTGGCTGCTGGGGAGGTGCTGGGGGAAGCGCCCACCAGCTCGACCTGGCAGGGCGAGCGGTGGACCAGGCTGTGGAACTCGGCGACCTCGTCGTCACCGAGGGTGTCGACCAGGCCCTCGACCATGCCGCGGTGCAGGCCGCAGACGAGGTCGGGGTTGGCCTCGGCGAGGTCGCGGAACGGGCAATGGGTGAAGCCGACCGTGAGACCGGCGGCGTCACCCTCGACCTCGGGGTCGAAGCCCATCTCGGCGAGCTGGCCCATCAGGGCGTCGAGGCACGGCGTGCCCTCGGGGAACGCCTCGGCATCGAGGCGGCCCTGCTCACGCCCGGCCTCGGTGGCGTCGGCGCCTTCGAGGCCGGCGGCATCGGCCATCTTGAGGAGCATGCCGGCGAGCCGGGGGAACGCCGGCGGCTCGAGGCCCAGCGACGGGGCGTCGACGGCCAGCGAGTAGAGGTGCTGCGGCCGGCCCACCCCACCGGTGTTGCCGATGCGCAGATCGAGCAGACCGACGTCGCGCATGCGATCGAGGTGGGGTCGCACGGTGTTGACGTGGAGGCCGAGCGTCTCGGCGATGTCGGCCGTCGAGCGGGGCGCGGGCGAGCGCGCCAGCTCGAGGTAGATGGCGTAGCGGGTGTTGTCCCCCAGCGCTTTCAGCACGTCGAGCCGAGCGTCATTGCCCACGATCAGAGATTACACGGAGAATCCCGGTAAAATCACGGGTGACATGGCGAATCCTCCGGCGACCTCCGCTCCGCGGCCCACCTCCGACGAGGTGATGGCACTGCTGCGCGGCGTGATCGACCCTGAGTTGGGCAGTGACATCGTCGACCTCGGCATGGCCAAAGGTGCCGCGGTGGCCGACGACGGCACCGTCACCCTCACCATCGCCCTCACGACCGCCGGGTGCCCGCTCCGCGCCCAGATCCAGAAGGACGCCAAGGCGCGCGTGGCGTCGCTGCCGGGCGTCAAGACCGTGAAGATCGACTGGACGGAGCTCACTGCGGACGAGAAGGCGGCCACCATGAGCAGGGCCCGCCTCAACGCCGCCGAGCGAGCCCCCGAGAACGAGATCCCCCCCACCGCCAAGGTCATCACCATCGCCTCGGGCAAGGGAGGCGTGGGCAAGTCGTCGGTCACGGTGAACCTGGCCGCCGCCCTCGCCCACCGGGGCTTCACCGTCGGCGTGCTCGACGCCGACATCTGGGGCTTCTCGGTGCCGCGCATGCTGGGCATCGAGGGCCGACTCCAAGGTGAAGCGGGGCCGGCCGGCGAGTCCGACGGCGACGCCGCCTCGGAGCAGAAGATCGTCCCCCACACCCTCGCCACGGGCGAGGGCCTGTTGAAGGTCGTGTCGATGGGCTTCCTCGTCGACGACGAGGAGTCTGCCCTCATGTGGCGGGGGCTCATGCTCAACCGGGCGGTCCAGCACTTCCTCGAGGACGTGCGCTGGGGCGATCTCGACTACCTGCTCATCGACATGCCCCCCGGCACCGGCGACGTCGCCATGGGCCTCGCCCGCATGCTGCCCCGGGCCGAGATGGTCATCGTCACGACCCCAGCGGTCGGCGCGCAGAAGGTGGCCATCCGCGCCGCCAACATGGCCCGCAAGAGCCACGTCCGGGTGGTGGGCGTGATCGAGAACATGAGCGCGTTCGTGTGCGGCCACGGCGAGTCGTACCCGCTGTTCGGGCAGGGGGGCGGCGCCACCCTTGCCGCAGGCGCCGGCGTCCCCCTGCTGGGCCAGGTGCCGCTCGAACCCTCGGTCTCACTCGGCGGCGACATCGGCGCCCCCATCGCCCTGGGCGATGGGCCGGCGGCCGAGGCCTTCCGGGACATCGCCGACGTCATCGTCAACGAGGCCGTCCCCCCGGTCGAGATGGCCGGCTGCTCCGCTCGGATGCTCGACGCCGCCGTGGCGGCGCTCGATCGATTGGACGCCCTCGATGGGGCAACCCCCGCGACCTGACGGATCCTGTCACCGATCCGGTATCCGAGAATCGGCCCCCGAGAACCGCCGTCGATCGTCGACGGCGCCGAGCGAACGGATTCGAAGTCTTGCGAGTCCGGGGGGAAGGGAGCCGACGACCTTGCGGGGCTCGGCGGGCGGGTCGGGGAAGGGGACGGCGCACGTCTCGTCGTCGGTCTGGCCGGCGTCCACGCCCATCCCGCGGAGGACGAGGCGGCAGTCCCACTCGGTCTCGATGGACATCGACTCGGCGGGGCCCTCGTACACGTCGACCACCACGGCTTCGTCGCCGGGATAGAGGCGGCGCAGGTGCTCGGGGGCGTAGACCGACACGCCGGCCACCTCACCGACGACCTCCTGGTCCGGCCCCGGCCAGAAGTCCTCGTACAGGAACGGCGCCGTCGACTCGCAACACCCCGTCCCGATCGTGATGGTCAACACCCCCGCACGCGCCTCGAGCGCGCGGCGGACCACTTCCTCTGCCCCCGAGGTCGCTTCGACGCGCATCAGCTGAAGCCTACGGGTCAGCCGTGCTGCCAGATGCGGCCCTTGAGGGTGCGGGTGCCCTCGATGGCCAAGCCGTCGATGCGGGCGAGTTCATCTGTCGACAGGGCCCAGCCGAGGGCGCCGGCATTCTGCTCGGCCTGGCGGGCGTTCTTGGCGCCAGGGATCGGTACCGCGCCCTTCTGGATCAGCCAACGAAGCGCCACCTGACTGGGGGTGCGGTCGTCGTGCGCGTCGCCGATCTCGCGCAGCTCGGCCACGATCGGGTCGACCCGCTCCATGGGGTGGGCCGAGAAGGTGCGGTTGCCGGGCGGCGGGTTGGCGGCCGAGTACTTGCCGGTCAATCGGCCCTGGGCGATGGGCGAGTACGCCAGCGGCACCACACCCAGGCGCTGGCACGCGGCGATGAGGCCGGAGGACTCGGGGCTGCGGCGCAGGATCGAGAACTCGATCTGGTTGGACGCGAGCGCCACGTTGCGCTGTGCCAGTTCCCCGTGGATGGCCTCCATCTCGCGCACCGAGTAGTTCGACACGCCCACCGCGCCCACCAGGCCGTCGTGGACGACCGCCGCCAGCGCCTCGGCGAGCGCTCCGTGCGAGCGCAGGCTGACCGGTCCGTGGATCTGGTAGAGGTCGATGCGGTCGATGCCCAGCCGCTCCAGCGACCCCTCCGCCGCGGCCCGCAGTGCCGCCTTCACGTTCAGCTTCCAGGGCGACGGCATGAATTTGGTGGCCAGCACCAGGTCGTCGGGGGCCACGTCGGTCGTGGCCAACAGTCGGCCGATGATGCGCTCGCTCTCACCGCCGCCGTAGACCTCGGCGGTGTCGAACAGGGTCACGCCGGCGGCGATCGACGCCTCGAAGGCCTCGGCGATGGTCGCTTCGCTGAGGGTCGAGTCGTACCCGCCCATCCCCCAGGTCGACCTGTCCCCCCACGCCCAGCACCCCACCCCGACGGGTGCGAAGGCCTTGTCCAGCCCGGCGAAGCGGACCTGGTCACCGTCGGCGCTCATGGCGGGCACGCTATCGGCGCGTCGACGAGGACCCTCACTAGCTAGACCTGGCTAAACTAGAGAGGTGGCGCCGCACGTCGTGAACACCCACGAAGCCAAGAGCCGGCTGTCCGAGCTGATCCGCGAGGCGGAGGCCGGCCGGGAGGTCATCGTCGCCCGCAACGGGCAGCCAGTGGCCAAGATCATCCCCTGGCCGCCGGCCCGCCCGACCCGGGACCGTGGCGCTTGGTCTGGACGCGTCCGCCACACCGGGGACGGCGTGGGCCCCGACGCCGACGTCACCGCGCTCTTCGACGAGTCCGCCGCGAGCGGCTCGTGAGGCTCCTGCTCGACAGTCACGTGGCCCTCTGGTGGCTGGAGGCCGCGGACGACCTCGGGCCCCAGTGCATCGCCCTCATCGAGTCCGCCGACGACGTGTGCTTCTCGGCCGTGACGCCGTGGGAGCTGGGCATCAAGCGCGCCCTCGGCAAGCTCGACTTCCCCGACGGCCTGGTGGCGGCGCTCGAGGCGGCGGGCTTCTCCGAGCTCCCCATCACCGCCACCCACGCCGAGCACGCCCCGACGCTCCCCCCACACCACCGCAACCCGTTCGACCGGATGCTGATCGCCCAGGCCCAGCTCGAGTCGCGGCACCTCGTCAGCGCCGACGACTCCCTCACCCCCTACGACGTCGAGCGGATCGACGCCCGCCACTGATCCGCGGCGGCCGCCGCCCGCCGCCCTGCAAAACCGGGGGTGGCGAGCCGCGCCGAACAGCCGGCCGGGTGGCGTCGCAACGGCTTCGGGCCTGCGGCGGGCGCAGCCCGCCGCCTGCAAAACGGGGTGGCGAGCCGCGCCGAACAGCCGGCCGGGTGGCGGCGGAACGGCTTCGGGCCACGCGCAGCGAGCGACGAGCGCAGCGAGAAACGAGCGAGCATGGCCCGAAACGGACTCCGCCGACAGGACCCGGCCGGCGGGACGCCGCCGCTCGCGGGGGTGGCCCCGTCGAGCTAGATGTTCGGGCTGAGCAGGGGGTAGTGGAAGTGGTTGTCGCGGCCCGCGGTCTCGGGGTTCACGTGCACGTGCTTGACCTGGCGGTAGGCCTCGAAGCCGAAGGTGCCGAGCTCGCGACCGATACCAGACTGCTTGTAGCCGCCGAAGGGCCGCTGCGGGTCGATCAGGTGGTAGTCGTTGATCCACACCGTGCCGGTGCGCATCTGCGCCGCCACGGCCTTGGCCCGGTCCAGGTTGCCGCTCTGCACACCCCCGGCGAGGCCGTAGATCGAGTCGTTGGCGATGGCCACGGCCTCATCGTCGCTGTCGAAGGGGATCACGCACAGCACCGGGCCGAAGATCTCTTCCTGGGCGATCTTGGCGCCGTTGTCGACGTCGGCGAAGATCGTCGGCTGGAAGAAGGCCTCGCGGTCGAGGCCGTCGGGCAGGGCCTCGGGCTTGGCGCCGCCGGTGAGGGGCTCGCCCACCTCGTCGCGGCCGAGGGCCACGTAGCGCTCGACGGTCTGCACCTGGCCCCGGTCGACGAGGGGACCGAGGTCGGTCTCGAAGTCGAGCGGGTTGCCCAGGGCGATCTTGCCCGCCCGGTCGACGAGCAGGCCCACGAACTCGTCGTAGATGCCCCGCTGGACGAGCGCCCGCGTGCCGGACTCGCAGACCTGGCCACCGTGCATGAAGGTGCCCCAGAGGACGCCGGCGGCGGCGAGGTCGAGGTCGGCGTCGTCGAGGACGATGTTGGCCGACTTCCCACCCAACTCGAGGGTGACCGGCTTCACCGTGGCCGAGGCCAGTTGCATGATGCGCCGACCCACCTCGGTCGAGCCGGTGAAGGCGGTCTTGTCCACGAGCGGGTTGCCGGCGAGCTCCTCACCGACGGTGCCGCCCGGCCCGGCGATGATGTTCACGACGCCCGGCGGCAGGTCGGCCTCTTGGATCAGCTCGGCCAGCTTGAGCGCGGTGAGCGAGGTCAACGTCGCCGGCTTGATGACCGTGCAGTTGCCCGCGGCGATGGCCGGGGCGATCTTCCACGACGCCATGATGAACGGGAAGTTCCAGGGGATGATGCCGGTGCACACGCCCATGGGCTCGTAGCGGACGTAGTTCTCGGACACCGGGAAAGGGCTGCCCTCGAGGTCGACCTGGTCGGGCTGGGTGTCGGCCATCTTGGCGAACCATTCGAAGGCGCCCTTGCCCCCCGGGATGTCGGCCAGGCCGGCCTTGCGGATGGTGCCGCCGCTGTCGCGCACCTCGAGCTCGGCCAACTCCTCGGCGTGCTCGCCGATCAGCTCGGCGATGCGGTTGACCTTGGCCGCCCGCTCCTTGCCGGACATCTTGGGCCAAGGACCCTCGTCGAAGGCCTTGCGGGCGGCCTCGATGGCCCGCACCGCGTCCTCCCGGCCGGCCTTGGCCACGTCGGCGATCTTCTCGCCGGTCGCCGGGTCGTGGGTTTCGAAGGTCTCTCCCGACGCGGCGTCGCAACGCTCGCCGTCGATGAAGAGCTGGTAGTCGGCCATGGCACATCCCCCTGGGAGCCGTCTGATGTCCAGCCGACGGTACCGCCCGCGACGAAGCCGAGCGAAAGCGGCCGGAGCCTCGGCGCCGGGGGGTGCGACACTGGCGCTGTGACGGCCATGGACCGGGACGAGCTCGTGCACAGGGGCGTCGTCGATCCGACCGCCCCCGACGCCGAGTCGAAGTTCGAGCTGTGCGACCTGTTGCTGCGCCGTGGGGCCCGGATGGACGACCTCGTGCGCAACGCCAACAACCTGGGCGCCGTCTCGGCGGACCTCAACCTGCGCGGCACCGGCCCCCGCCTCACCTTCGCCGAGGCCGCCGCCCGCCAGGGCATCGACGTCGCGCAGGCCCGCCGGGTGTGGCGGGCCCTCGGCTTCTCCGAGCCGCCCGAGGACGAGCCGGCGCTGACCGAAGCCGAGGCCGAGCTGCTGGGCCTCCTCGGCCTGCTGGCGATCCTCGAGCCCGAGCAGGCGCTGCAGCTCGTGCGCGTGATCGGGTCGTCCGTGGCCCGCATGGCGGACGCCGCCACGGCTGCGCTCCGCCTCTACATGGAGGTCCCGATGGTGTCCTCCGGTGGCTCGTACATCGAGGTCACCCAGGCGTACGGAGAGCTCACCAACACCTTGCTGCCCGACGCCGTCCGGGCCATCGAGGTCATCCTCCGCCGCGACATCGCGTCGTCCGCGCTGATCGATTGGGGGCTCGACCCCGAGCACACCTCCACCACGGCCCGGCTCGTCGTCGGCTTCGCCGACATGGTCGGCTACACCGCGATGACCCGCTCGCTCTCGACGCGGGAGTTGGTCGAGGCCATCGGCACGTTCGAGCGGGAGGTGGTCGACCTCGTCACCGACCACGGCGGCCGGGTCGTGAAGCTCATCGGCGACGAGGTGATGTTCGTGTTGACCGAGCCCACCGGCGCATGCGACCTCGCCCTCGCCCTGGCCTCGGAATTCGCGGACCACCCGGTGGTCCCGCCCCTCCGGGTGGGCCTGGCCACGGGCGAGGTGCTCACCCGCGACGGCGACTACTACGGCCGGGTGGTCAACGCCGCCTCACGGCTGGTCGAGCTTGCCGACCCGGGCGGAGTCGTGGTCTCCGACGGCGTCCGCGACCTGCTCGGCGACGCCTTCTCGCTCGAGGCCCTGCCGCCGACCCGGGTGAAGGGCTACGACGAGCCCGTGCAAGCCTATGCCTTGGTTCGGCGGTGAGGCGCCGGCGCGAGAAGGCCGTGCGCCGTCAGACGGCGGACCAGGTGGCGTCGAGGTCGTCGGCGTCCGCGCTCGTCGCCTGCCCCTCGTCGGCCAGCTTGCGCAGGTGGGCGTGCACGGTGTGGCGGGCGATCGGGTGGCGCTCGGTGTCGACGTCCACGTAGACCACCTCGACCAGGCGGTCGATGGTGGCCATGCCCTCCCCCTGGAGGGCGGCGAGGATGGCGGCCTCGCGCTCGACCCGGTGGGTGACGTAGTGCTCGAGGACGGCCTTGGGGTCCTCGATGACGTGGCCGTGGCCCGGTGCGATCTTGCGCAGGCGCATCCCCCGCACCCGCTCGAGCGACTCGAGGTAGGTGGCCATGTCGCCGTCGGGCGGACGGATCACCACCGTCGAGCCCTCCATGATGTGGTCGCCGGTGAAGAGCGTGTGCTCCTCCTCGAGCTTGTAGCAGAGGTGGTTCGACGCGTGGCCGGGGGTGTGGACGGCGGTGAGGCGGAACTCCGTCGCCTCGATCTGGAAGCCGTCGGCGATCACCGTGTCCACGACCCCTTCGGGGTCCGGGACGAAGGCGAGCACCTCGGCGCCGGTGCGCTCCTTGAGGCCCGCAGCGCCAGGCGAGTGGTCCTCGTGGGTGTGGGTGAGCACGATCCAGCGGATGCGGTCGCCGCCGCAGCCGGCGATGGCATCGAGGTGCTCGTCGTCGGCTGGGCCCGGATCGATCACCGCGATCTCGTCGATGCCCACGAGGTAGGTGTTGGTGCCGGGGCCGGTCATGATCCCGGGGTTGGGTGCGAGGATGCGCCGCACCAGCGGGCTGAGAGCCCGCGCCACGCCCACGATCATCTCCGGCGGCGGCGGAGCTTCGGTGGTCTCGGTGATGCTCATGACGAGGTCTCCATTCCGACGGGAGCGTCTGCAGCGGCCGCCAGGACGGCGTCGGTGTCGGGGTAGGCGCTGAGGATCTCGAGGCTGTGCTCGGTGGGGCGGATGAGCTCGAAGTCACCGGCCGCAAAGCGATCGAGGGCGTCGGCGGGCCGGGCCCAGAGGGCGGCGATGGTCTCGTCCCCGTCGTGGCGCAGCTCGTGGTCGGCCGGTGCCCGCCCGACGAAGAAGCGGGTGTCGTAGCGGCGCGGGGCCCGCTCGGGCGTGATCCAGTGGGCGAAGTACCGCAGCTCGTCGATGGGCAGGTAGAGGCCCTCGGCCACCAACACGTCGAAGAGCTCGGCGTGCCCCTGGTCCACCGCGGCGCGGTGCCCGGAGAAGCGGTCGGCCTCGACCGGGTCGGCGAAGCTCAGCGGTCGCCCGTCCGAGCGACGCGCCACGAGCAGGCCTGCCTCCTCGAAGCACTCGCGCACCGCCGCCACCCAGAAGGCGAGACCGCCTTCGGCGACGCCGAGCACTGAAGAGGCGGTGGCGTCGTCGTGGCCGAGGCAGCGGTCCTCCCAACGCGGGTCGCGGTCGGCTTCGTCCACTCCGCCGCCGGGGAAGACATACGCACCGGGGACGAAGCCCGACTCGAGACGACGCCGCAGCATGGCGACCTCGAGGCCGCGGTCACCGTCACGCAAGAGCAGGACGGTGGCGGCGTCGCGCAGCTCCACGGCGGCGTCGGCACCCACGGGGAGGGTCGCCGTCACGGGCCGAGCTCGAGGAGCGGCCCGGCCGACGGGGGTCGGGACGCCGGCGAGCCGAAGTCGTCGACCGCGTCGACGTCGACCACGTTGCTGCGACGGTCCCGGTAGGCGAAGACCGTGTCGTACACCCTGGCGCCGTCGTGCACGCCGTAGGCGGCGAGCTTGCCCTGGTAGCGGCGCAGGATGGCCGCCCGGGCGACGGCGCGAGTGGGCGGGAAGAGGAGCGCCAGAGCGAGGAGGTCGGTGAAGAACCCGGGCGTGAGCAGCAGGGCGCCGGCCAGCAACACGAGGAAGCCGTCGACCACCTCGAGGGTCGGGACCGCCCCCTTGCGCACGGTCTTCTGGAGGCGTAGGAGCACGCCGACGCCGGCCCACTTGCACAGGTACGCGCCAGCGAAGCTGATGAGCACCAGGACCACGAGGGTCTGGGGCACCCCGAAGGCCTGAGCGGCAGCGACGATCACCCACAGCTCGACGATGGGGACCACCAGGAACAGGACGGTCAAGAGCAGCAACATCGCCCTGCCCAGCGTACCGGCGCCGGCCGCGATCGGGGCCGAGCAGTCGACCTGTCGGCTCCACTCAAACGCCGGTGGCGACGAGCATGAGGACGATCGAGAGACTCACCAGCAACCCGGCGATCAACCACATCCAACGCTGGCCCTCGGGTGTCTGCGCAGGGTTCACGGCCTCGAGCGCGGCCCGGGCGTCATCGAGCTTGCGCCGCAGCTCCGCCGACTCGTCGGTGAGGCCCGCCAGCGCCTCGTCCGTGTCCTCGTCGGCAAACGCCCGAGCGTGCTCGGCGAGCGTGAGGGTGGCGTGCCCGTCGGACGACGACGCTTCGAGCTCGTGGAACTGGCGCTGCAGGGTCACGTAGCGGCTGCGTAGATCCGCAACGGCGGCATACTGCGTCTGGAGCTCGGCCAGCTGTCGTGCCACCGCACGCTGATGCCCGGTCGCCGAGGCCGCCTCCTCCTTGGCCTCGTCGAGGCGCTCCTGCAGCTCGGCGCGCTCGGCCTGGAGCTCCGCGAGCTGCGCGATGAGGATGTCGGCCTCACTGACCCCGCGCGATGCGGAGTCCTGACGCACCGAAGTCCACCGCAGCTCGTCGGCGAGCGCCGACACCTGGTCGATGCCCGGTGCGCCGACACCGGCCAACAGCTCCTCCGCGAGCTGGCACACACGCAGCGCGTCGTCGAGGTCGACCGGGTTGTCCTCGTCGATGTGGGCCCACTGGTTGCGAGCCGCACGCAGCTCGCCGATCACGCTGCGCAGGCCGGGGTCGAGGTCCCGAGCGAACACCGGACCCCAGAACCGGTTGATGACGTCGAGCTGGAACTGAGGGTCCGACACGCTCACGAGGAAGTCGGCTCGCTTGCCGAGCTTGGCCGCCGCCACCAGGATCCACTCGTCGTCGGGGATGTGGGCGGCCATCCGCCGATCCACGAACGGGGCCAGGCCTTCGGCGAGCACCTCGAACGCCACCCCCACTTGGGCGCGGTAGCTCGTGGCGGGGCTCACGACGGTTTCATCGGCATCTGAGCGCCGATGTGGAGCGGCGAGCGCGATTGCCGGCTGCGGCCTCAGGCGAGTGGCGAGCCGGCGCCGCTGCTAGCTGACTCGCTGCAGCAGGGCTTTGCGCTCGCTCTCGTTGAGACCGCCCCAGATGCCATGCGGCTCGCGGATGCTGACCGCGTAGTCGAGGCAGGGCTCCTTCACCGAGCAGGTGGTGCAGATGTCTTTCGCCCGTGCCTCACGTTCGAGCTTCTCGTCCTTGCGCTCGAACTGCGGCGGTGGGAAGAAGACGGCGGCCTGCGGCCCCCGACACGCTGCCTTCATCTGCCACGAATTGTCAGCTGTCTGTGCACTCACGAAACGCCCCCCTTCAGGCGGAAGGCGAAGGTAGACGCGCCGGAAGTTGTCCACAAGGGGCAACTTTCTCTCGCAGAGTGGGAGCTATCGCGAGCGGTCCCGATAATCACGGGCAGCGCCCTCTTCAGGCTCGACCTCCAGGATCATGCCCGAGATGCCCACCACTCGCACAGGATCGCCGGCGTCGATGGGAGTGGCACGGTTGACCCGTGCCCGCCACAGGGCATCGCGGACCTTCACCGTGCCCTCCGGATCGACGTCGGCCACGGCCTCGCCCTTCTCGCCGATCATCCAATCTCGCCCGATGGTGGGTGTGGCAAAGCGAGTGCGCACCATCGCGGGCATCCCGCCGACCATGGCCACGGCCATGCCGGCGAACGACACACCGAGCGTGATCCACGAGAGCCGGAGGTCGTCGTAGAGGCCGAGGGTGCCCACGACGTACGCGACGAGGGCGAAGGCGGTCCAAAAGCGCGGCACGCCGGTCTGGATGTCGATGCCGAAGGCGCACATCGACAGCACCAGCAGGCCCACAGCCCAAGCGTTGGCGGGCAGGACCTCGAGGCCGTAGCAGGCGCCGATGAAGAACCCCGCGCCGACGACGCCGGCCACGCCGACACCGGCGGTGAAGAACTCGAACAGAATGAGCGCCATCCCGATCACGAACAGCAGGTAGGCCACCGCAGGGCTGGCCACGGTGTGCGCGAGTTGCGACCACAGGGGTGGCTGCGAGAAGACCGTCTGCGTCACCGGCTCTCTGGTGGGCCGGCCGTCCTCGCCGTCGACCACTCGGGACTCGAACCCGTCGAGCTCGACGTTGAACAGCCCGATGGTGGGCGCTGCCCGGTCCACCACGCCGGCGGCCACCGCCTCTTCGTCGTCAAGGGTCTCGCCGTCGGGCCCGGTGATGCGCGTTCCCGGCGCCATGCCCGAGTCGGCCGCTGCCTCGACGAGCCGGGCGGCTTCGTCGAGTGCCTTCGACCCCGAAGGCCCCACCCACACGGCGACGGGCACGTCGGAGGCACGCATCTGCTCGGTGAGGGCGTCGATCTCGGCGTCGGACACGACGGCACCGGCGCTGTTGAGCTGAAGCGTGACCGACAGTGCGTCCTGCGCCTCCGCCTCCTCGATGGCCTGCGACACGAAGTCGACCAGCACCGGGTCGAGCAGGCCGCTCACCTTGACCACGCCGGCCCGGCCCGGGGGCACGTCGTCGGCCTTGGCGGCTCCGCGCGCCGAGGCCGCCGGGGAGGCGACGAGCAGCAGGGCGAAGCCGAGAAGGACGGCACCGAGGGCACCAGTGGATAGTCTGCGCACGAAGCGCCTCCGACGAGAGATTGTCCGTGGATCCAGCGCAGTTCCTCACTGAATCACGCGTGGTCATCGTGGCCGGGAAGGGCGGCGTCGGCAAAACGACCGTGACCGCCGCGCTCGCTCGCACGGCCGCTGCCGCGGGCCTCACGACCCTCGTGGTGGAGGTCGAGGGCAAGAGCGGCCTGGCCACCCTCTACGGCCAACCCTCGTTCGCCTACGACGAGGTCGTGCTCTCCCCCGGCGGGCCCGGGGGCGCAGCCGACGTCATCGCCCGCACGGTGACTCCTGACGAGGCGCTGCTCGACTACCTGGGCGCCCATGGCCTGAACCGCATCTCCCGCCGCCTCGTCACCTCGGGCGCCCTCGACGTCGTGGCCACCGCCGTGCCGGGCATCCGCGACATCCTCGTGCTCGGCAAGGTGAAGAGCCTGAGCCGGGAGCAGCGCCTCGACCTCGTCCTGTTGGACGCCCCCGCCGCCGGCCATGCCATCACCTTCCTCGGCTCGGCCAGAGGACTGGTCGACGCAGTCAAGGTGGGCCCCATCAACACGCAGGCCCAAGAAGTCATGGGTCTGCTGGGCGACCCCGAGCTGTGTCGGGTGCTGCTCGTCACCCTGCCCGAGGAGACCCCGGTCAACGAGCTCGTCGAGACGGCCTTCAACCTCGAGGACCAGATCGGCGTGAGCCTCGGCCCTGTCATCGTCAACGGCGTGTACCCCGAGCTCGCGGGGATGGCTTCGGACCCGACCGAGGCGGCACGAGCGGTCGGCGCCGCCCTGCGGCCCGGGGAGGCACGACACCTGGCTGACGCCGCCGCGTTCCGACAAGATCGCACCGAGTTGCAGACCGAGCAGGTCCGACGCCTCGGCGCGCAGTTGCCGCTGCCGCAGATCCCCCTGCCGTTCCTGTTCAGTGCCGACCTCGGCCCCGCCGACCTCGCCGTGCTCTCGGACGCCATGCGGGCCGGGATCGAGGCGCTTCCGGCGTCCGGGCCCCGGCCCACCCCGGTCGCCACGGCCGAGGTTGTGTCCCAGGAGCGCGCCGGATGAGCGCGCCCGTGGCTCTGGCCGACCTGTTGCGCCGGTCCAGCATCGTCGTGTGCACCGGATCGGGCGGTGTCGGCAAGACCACCACGGCCGCGGTCCTCGCCCTCGAGGGCGCACGCCAGGGCCGGCGGGCGGTGGTGGTCACCATCGACCCGGCGAAGCGCCTCGCCGACGCTCTCGGCCTCGAGAGCCTGTCGGACACCCCGAGCGAGATCGAGGGCGACTGGTCCGGCCGCCTCTACGCGCTCATGCTCGACACCAAGAGCACCTTCGACGGCCTCATCGCCAAGTACGCCGGCAGCCCCGAGCAGACCGAGGCCATCCTCGCCAACCGCTTCTACCGCAACATCTCCTCCGCTCTGTCGGGCACGCAGGAGTACATGGCGATGGAGAAGCTCTACGAGCTGCACGAGGAGTCCGACTTCGACCTGGTGGTGGTGGACACGCCCCCCACCCGCAATGCCCTGGACTTCCTCGATGCTCCGCGCAACATCACCCGCCTGCTCGACCACCGCCTGTTCCGGCTGCTCATGACCCCCACCCGCGGCATCGTCAAGGCTCTCAACGTCGCCGCCCAGGCCTTCCTCCACACCGTGTCGAAGGTGGTGGGCGGCGAAGCCATCGACGACGCCATGACCTTCTTCCACGCCTTCGAAGGCATGGAACAGGGCTTCCGCGATCGGGCCGGTCGGGTGCTCGAGCTGCTGTCCCACGACGACACCGCGTTCGTCCTCGTGGCATCGCCCCGCAAGGACACCGTCGAAGAAGCAGGGTTCTTCGCCGAGCGCCTCAGGGAAGCCGACATCTCGGTGCGCGCCCTCGTCGTGAATCGCATGCACCCCCGCTTCGGCACCGAGACCGCGGTGGCCGCCCGCGAGCGCGCCGAGACCTTCGCCGGCACCGACCTGGGCGGGCTGTACACGAACCTCGCCGACTTCGCCCTCGTGGCGTCACGTGAGGAGGAGCACCTCCGCGGACTGGCCGCCAAGTTGGCGCCGGCGCCCGTCGTCCGCGTGCCCTTCCTGGCCAGTGACGTCCACGATCTCGACGGCCTGGCCACGATCGGTACCCACCTCTTCAGCCGCTCCACCGCCGACTGAGTCCTGGACCGAACGCTGAACGTCGGCGCTGAGGTGCCGATGGCAACAGGTGGCGAGAAAGGAACTCCGCTGGCGGGTCGTGGGCGCGTTGGTCCTGCTGGCCGTGGTCAGCGCCGGGATCGCGTCGATCACCCGGCTCGACCGCCCCAATGGTGGGTGCCCACCTGGTGAGGCGCCCGTCGCCACCGTTGGCGGCGTCGCGCTGTGCAGCCACGGCCCCGACGTGGACCTGGGGCTGACCGGTCCAGGCACGAGCAGCGAGGCAGGCGCCCGTCGGACGATCGCGTGCATCGGGAACGGCAGCAGCGGCAACCGCGTCCAGGCCGTCTACGCCCGACCGGCAGGCCGAGCGGATCGCTACGCCCTGCTCCTCCCCAACCTGCGGGCGGCGGCCGCCGACGTCGAGCACCTGGTCGACCGGAGCGCAGCCCAGACCGGCGGCGAGCGCCACGTCCGGTGGCTGACCGCCAGGCAGGCCAGCCAACCCACGTGCCAGCTCGACGTGGCCCGGGCCTCCGTCCCCGCCGACGCCGCCGCCGACTTCGGGGGCCTCATCGAGAGCCTGGCCGACCAGGGCTTCGATCGCCACGACCGCAAGTACGTGGTGTGGCTGGACACGGCCACCACCACGTGCAGCGGCATCGCCACCCACCTCACTGACGACCGTCCCGGCCAGGAGAACTACAACAACACGTCCGTCGGTTACGCCCGCGTGGACGACTCCTGCCTCTCTCATCGTGGCGTCGCCGAGACCCACGAGTTGCTCCACCTCCTCGGGGCGGTCCAGCGGTCCGCGCCGCACGCCAGCCGCGAGGGCCACTGCACCGACGAGTACGACGTGCTCTGCTACGACGAGGACGGCTCGGGGCCCTTCCGCACCGTCGTGCGCTGCCCCACCAGGGCGCTCGACCGGCGCCTCGACTGCCACGACGACGACTACTTCTCCACCGATCCCGCGCCCGGCAGCTACCTCGCCACCCACTGGAACGCCGCGAACAGCCGGTACCTGGAGGACGAGGTCCCGATCGTCGTCCCGGGGCCGACCGACGACCCCCCACCCAACGACGCCTTCGCCCGCGCCCCGGTGCTCACGGGGTACACCGGTACGACCCCTGGCACCCTGGCCGGCGCCACGCTCGAAGGGGGTGAGCCCATCCACGCCGGCGGTGTGACGGGCTCGATCTGGTACAAGTGGCGACCCCGTGTCGACGGCCGGGTGTCGGTCGACACCCGCGGGACGGTCGGCGACACCGTGCTCGCCGTCTACACGGGAACGGAGGTCGACTCGCTCGTGCGCATCGGAGCCAACGACGACGCCCCGGACCTGGCCCCCCAAAGCCGCGTCACCTTCACCGCCGCGGCCGGGACGACCTATCGGATCGCGCTCGGCGGCCGGGGCGACACGACGGCGGCGACACTGCGTTGGGGCCCGCCGCCCCCCGGCTTCGCCGACGTCCCGTCCAGCGCACGCGCCGAGCGTGCCGTGGCCTGGGCCACCGAATTCGACGTGATCTCGGGCTTTGCCGACGACACCTGGCGACCTCGTCGGACCGTCAGCCGCGGTCAGGGCGTGGCCATCCTCTGGCGGTTCATGGGTTCGCCCCTGCAGACCGAGCTCGGGCCGACATCCACCACGACGACCACGGCCCCCCCGCCCACGACGGCGACGGAACCGACGACCGTGACGGAGCCGACCACCGTGGCGGAGCCGACCACGACCACCGCCGGCCCGACGACAGCAGGGCCCTCGAGCGTGCGCGGAGCGGGCACCGAGACCCTCGCCTTCGCCGACGTCGGCCCCGCGGCACCGTACCGGGACGCGCTCGAGTGGGCCGTCGATGCAGGTGTGGTCCCCGCCACGGCCACCTTCCGGCCCACCGACCCGCTCACCCGTGGCGACCTCGTGAGCTGGGCGTGGGCCGCGGCGGGCCGGCCGCCCGCCGTCGGGTCGGCGACGTTCGCCGACCTCGGCGGCAGCTCGACCTACCGCCACGCCGCCTCCTGGGCCACCGAGCACGACCTCGTCGCCGGGTACGGAGACGGCACCTTCCGCCCCGGTGGCACCGTCACCCGGGCCAAGGTGGCGGTCGGCCTGTTCGCCCTGGCCCAGGATCCGGCGGCGTGGACGGCGCTCGACGAGGCGCCGCCCACCGCGGTCTTCTAGGCGAGTCGTCGACGAGGACGACGCCGCCGACGCCCAACGCCGGTACGGCGGACCGGACGGACGGTTCGTTCAGTCGTCCCCGGGGGAGGCCAGCGCCGCGGCGGCGCCTTCGACGGTGTCGGTGACCGAGACGATGCGGTCGAAGCCCGTGGTGTGGAGCAGCCTGGTGAGGGTGGGTCGGCTGCAGGCCACGGCCACGTCGCCACCCGCCTCGCGGGCACGGCGGATGCCCCCGATCAGCGCGCCGAGGCCGGCCGAGTCCATGAACGGCACGTCGGAAAGGTCGATGAGGAGGCGGTTGCTCGAGGTGAGGCCACTGAGGGCCTCCCGGAACTCGCCGACGGTGTAGGCGTCGAGCTCACCGACCGGCCGGCACAGCGAGTACGGCCCCGGGTGTTCCACGTGGATCTCGAGCACGCCCGCGACGGTAGCCAACGAACCGACCTCTCCGGGCCGAGATCTTTTCCCGCCCCCCGTTCGGTCAATAGGGTGGCGCCCGTGCCCAACGTGCTGCTCGCCACGGATGCCGACTGGATCTTCGACGAGGTCGACGCCGCGCTGAGCGACGACGACACCACCGTCGTGCGTGTGCGGTCCGGCCGCGAGGTGATCGACGCGGTGGCCCGCCACGAGCCCGTCCTCGTCCTGCTCGACCTCCAGATCGGCAACATGGGGGGCTTCGCCACGTGCCTGAACCTCCGCCAGGAGGAGGGCTCCGGCCGTCTCAAGCCTCGCCCCATCCTGATGCTGCTCGACCGCCACGACGACCAGTTCATGGCCGGTCGCATGGACGCCGACGGCTGGCTCATCAAGCCGCTCGACGCCTTCCGCCTCCGCAAGGCCGCCCAGGCCCTGCGCACCGGCTACACGTGGTTCGAGGGCGCCGACACGCCCGCCCCGGCCTGACCCCTCGCCGGCCTCGGCCGGCGCAACCCGCTTGGGGCGCGAGGGGTCGCTTCCGGTAGCATCGGAGACCCACCGGGAAGTGGCGCAGTTTGGCAGCGCGCAGCGTTCGGGACGCTGAGGCCGCGGGTTCAAATCCCGCCTTCCCGACCAGAGAAAGCCCAGGTCAGGCGCCCTTTCGGGGGCGCCTGCCTCGCGTTTCGAGGGCGGGCCATCGCGCGTCCATCGCGCGCGTGGTGAACAGAGCGCCTAGCTGTCCGAGGTCACGGCCGGCGATGAGTCGTGGAACCGGTTCCCGTGCTCGTACCGCAGTTGGGTCAGGAGGAGACTGCTCGCCCCGACCACGCCCATGGCGTAGAGCCGATGGTCAGGCCGATCCTGTATTCGGTGAGCATCTGCATTCCGAGTCGCCATGGAGATGCCCATGGCAAATCTGTGCCACCCCTGCTTCTCGCCGTCAGTGAGCCCAAGGCGATACTCGCCCCGATCTCCGAAGACTGCCGTCATCAGCCTCTCGCCTACCTCATCCGGCGGTCGACCCGTCCACTTGCGTATCCGGTCCTCCGTAAAGATCGCAGTCTGGCTCGCCATCTTCCCCCACTCTTCGGCCCGCGCGTGCCCCTCCACATGTGCCCATAGTTCCGGGTCGACCGAGACGTCGTCCGGCACACCCGATGCAGACAGTTGTTCGAGTTCGAAGATCGCTGCATCGAGTAGACCCTGCGCCTCGGGCACGGCGGCGGTGAACGCACGCCGAAACGCGCTGGAATCGCCCGTCGAGAACATCATTGGCGTCCAGTGCATCTGGATGAACGCTTGGGTGACGTGGTGACTCGAACCGAGAGCCTTACTCAGCACGGAACGTGTGCGGTGCTGCCACGAGTTGAACTCGGCCGACGAGGTCGATGTCGGCAGCCCCGCCGCCTCCTCTCGGAGCGCCACGAGTTGAGCGATCCATTCCGCCGTCTTCATCCCGACCCAAACTAGAGGTCCGGGGCGCCGTAGTCCCCCGCGCGTCTACACCGCTCTGGGCACCCGCGCACGCTCCATCCACGTTTGTCCGCCCTCTCGAATCATCGCCTCGACCACAGCACCCCGATCTGCGGCCTCGTCGGTCCTGATTAGCCAGTAGTGCATCCGGCCGTCATCGAGCTGAAGTGTTCGCTCGAATGGTTGGCCCTCGGCCATGCGACCAAGTTCGGCGCGAGCATCGGCCAGCGCAACAGAGTCGGGGGGAGTCTTCTTGAGATGACCCATCAACTCAATCGCACCGTCCAGGTCGGCTCGGGCGGTTTCCCACCACACGTCGACGGCCACGTGACTTGCGACGGGAAATGGGGCGCCGTCTCCGAATGAGATCGAGCACCATCCCCCACCGCGCATGTACTCGCGGAGGTTGGTCATCTCGTAGATGCGCATGAGGTTGCCCTCGGAGACTCCTAGCTGACGTCCCTGCGGGCCACGCTTCTTGAAGAAGGCCATTCGTCGCTCCCGACCGAGTCGAGCGACGACTTGCCGCTGTGACGGGACCATAGCTCTCGATCCCGTTGGGGATCGTGCCCTCACGGAGGCACGCGCCCGACGTCCTCGCGTCAGGCCGAGGCGAGAGCTTGAGGATCCGAAGCCGACACTCCTCGCCGGGAGGGTGCACCGTCTCGGCTACCAGTCTGTCGAAGGCCACCTGGCGGACACGCAGAGAGGACGACTCCTCGGCCTCGTGTCTCGGCGGCATCGGGCAAATACAGCACCGAACGCACGTTCTCGTCAACGGTCGGACAGGGCCGCACGAGCACGAATCGCCGGGCTCGCGCTCAGGCCGGAGTCAAGGCCGTCCGCAAGCGTTCAGGAACGTGCAAACGACTCACGGTGACACCTGTCCAGACTCTTCTGCCGGCACATGGCTTTCCGCAGTCAAGCGAACGGGCACGAGCGCGCGAGTGCGGCGACGGACGCTCCGCTGTGTGCATCCTGGAAATGCTGACCCCGAGCGAACCCGTCGAGAATCAGGCTCTTCGGATTTCAGCGGGGAGTGACCGTGGCGAGTAGGTCCCAGTTGGGTCTGCCGGCGTAGAGCAGGGCGCGGATCCGGAAGTTCCGGAAGCGGGTGAACCCGAACGCGACTCGCTTGACGCGCTTGATCAGGTTGTTGGCGGCCTCGGTGGGCCCGTTCGACACGTGAGCCTGATGCCAGGCGGCGATCTGGTGACGCCAACGGGTGAGGGTGCGGCCGAGCTGGCGGACCTCGGGCGGACACGACTCGTCTTGGAGGTCGCGGCCGAGGCGGGTGACGAACTCGAGGGCCAGGGCCGGGTCGTGATGGTCGTAGATCGACCGGACGACCTCCTTGGCGTGCCATGCGGCGCGGACCTCGCCCTTCGGGTCGCCGGCGTCGAGCAGGCCCAGCAGCTTGGTGCGGCCCCGGTCGTCGAGTCGTTCGTCGGCCTTGGTGAGCAGCCGACGGGACCGGTAGAGCGGGTCATCGCGGTGACCCCGGTGGCCGAGGGTCTCGTTCTGGACCCGCCGGCGGCACTCGTCGAGCTTCGAGTTGGCCAGCTTCACCAGGTGGAACGGGTCCGCGACCTGGGTGGCGTCGGGCAGCATCGTGTCGAACGTGAGCCGCCAAGGCCCGGACAGGTCCAACGTCGCCCACCCGATCCGCTCGAGCCACGCCTGGTCGCGGGCGGCGAGCCACTCGCACGCCCCGGCGGCGCTGCGGCCGGGGACCACGTCGAGGAGCTGCCCGGCGCGCACGTCGACGATCGACGTCGACCACGCCTGGGTCCGCCAGCGGCCGAGCCGGGCGAACAGGGTCTCGTCGAGACCGAGCGCGTCGACGGGACCGATCCGGGCCGGGTCGTCAACCAGCGCCTGCCCGTAGGCGATCACGGTGTCGTTGATGGTGTGCCAGTCACAACCGAGCTCACGGGCCAGGTCCGACACCGGCCGGCCCCGGCGGCCGACCTGTTCGGTCACCCACCGGCCCGCCCGATCCGTCATCGCCAACCTCGCGGCCGCGATGTAAGGGGCGGACTCGGTGAACGAGCCGACCTCGCACCCCTCGGCAGGGCACAGCCACCGTCGCTTGTGCCACACCAGCCGGGCCGGGCGGCCGAACGCAGCCAGATCCACGAGCTCGACCCGGCGGCGGTCCTTCACCCACACCGGCCCGCCACAGCCCGGGCACGACGGACGCGGACCGCGGGTCTCGACATGGATCCGGACCGGGCCGTCCGGTTCGTCGGTCGCTCCGAGCACAGTCACGTCGCCGAGACCGACGAGCAGCTCGCAGACGCGCGTAGGGTCAACTTCCACAGGGGTCCTCGGCTCTGTTGGCGTAGAGAACCGTCAGAATCGCAGGGCCCCTGTGCCGCGCCCGGGATCCTCACCCCGCTGTCAGTCCCCCCTCAGATCCGAAGAGCCGAGAATCACAGAGCTCGATCCTGTCCACCCCACCTCTCCGAACGACGGATTGACGGGCGACCACCAGGTCCGCGCGACGCCGCAATGCACCGCACCCCTCGCATGGACTCGCTGGCGGTCGAGGATGCCCGCCGTGACGCCTCATTCCGGTTGCCGCGCGTGACTTCTTCTTAGGGTGAAATTGGCCGCAGGTGGTGAGTGGCCCCCGTAGCCCATTGTGTCCGACGCTCTGGTGGGGTGTTCCAGGGGTTGCCGTCTGCCCCCTGTGGAGTGACAGCGTCCCTCGGTCGTTGCACCCCCTGGAGCGGTCATCCAACCGGTACTTTCGGGGAGCGCCGACCTTGCCAGCGTTGGCCCGCCGGCCCATTGCCATGGCTGCACGCGTGGGTCCCCGCTTTCTGGCCATCCCCCCAGCTGAGCCCCTGCGATGCGCGGCCTCTTCCTCACCGCGCCGTTGAATACCACCGCTGACCTCGGCGACCTCGGCCACGGAGGCCGGAATGTGGCCAATCTGCTCGGCGAATCCCAGACGCTCGCCGGACCCCGTAGAACCACAGGCATGGGCAGACCGACATTGACGCCACCAACTAATGACGAGGTTGTCGACGCCGAGGGATAGGAATGAGCAAGCTTGAGACACCCATGGTCCTCCGCTGGTGGAACGAGAGCGGACTCAGTGGGGTTCTGGCCGAGGAGGCGCCGCTCGTCGCCAAGTCGGGGGCGACCCAGCGGCGGCGCGCCGACGCCGTCGCGGTCCTCGACTCGACAGGCAAGCGAGCGGTGGTCGACTGGCGTGAACTCCCTGCGCTCCAGGGGCGCGATGTCGTGGTCGTGCAGGCGAAGGCGTCACCGTTGTGCGCTCCTCTAGCCGGCCAGGCAGTCGGTTCCGCGTGGCTCCTCCATCGCCACTCGCCCAACTCCGTGCGATCCGTCCTCCTGTGCACTGGCGACGACGCTGATCTGCGGCCACTCGTGGAGGCCCACGGTGTCGAAGTGGTCGTCATGCCCGAGTTCGGGGGTCGGCCGTTCTCGTACCCTGCCGACGGTGAGCGCCTGGCCATATGGAGTGACCGGGTCGGCGGGGTACTCCGGGAGAATTTCGCGTTGACTGACGGGCCTCGACCGCACCGGGCACACGCCGTTCACGTCGATGCAGCCCCAAGGGGTCGCGGTTCGCGCACCTCGCTCGAAGGCCTCGACGTCCAGGTGCTGACGTCAGCGCGATCGGGATCGAAGGGAGGTACCTCGTTCGGCATGTACACGATCGGGATGGCGCTGCTCCATCGTGAGCTTGCCAGGAAGCGGGGGGCTGCCTCGGTGACGACCAGGATCCTCACCACCACGACCGATCCCACGATGGCGGACATGTGTGTCGATCTCGGTATCGAGTTCGAAGAGGTCTGATCGCACACCAGCGCCGCGGACGGCCGCCACCTACTGTCGAGCAATGGCAGCGCTTCGGCTGACGACATCCAGCATCGCCGGGGCACCAATGGGGGCGCGATGATCGGCCACCCGCCCCCGCCCCCCGATTTCGACATGGCGCAACCGACGCAGCCATGAGCGCTCCCACCTTGGCGGGAGAGGCGCTGGAAGCAGTCCTCCACCGGGGCAGCCACGTCCAGATCATCGCCGCGGCGGGCTCCGGCAAGACCGAGGTGGTGGCGCAACGGGTGGCGTCGCTGCTCGAAGAGGGCGTGCCATCCCGATCGATCGTCGCTTTCACGTTCACCGAACGCGCCTCGGCGGAGCTACGCGAGCGCATCGCTGAACGAGTCGAAGAACGGCTGGGGCGAGTAGCGCTCGACCAGATGGGCGCCCTGTTCGTCGGCACCATCCACGCCTACTGCTTCCGCCTCTTGCAGCAGTACGTCCCCCGCTACGAGACCTTCGACGTCCTCGACGAGAACCAGCTCAACGCCTTCATTGCCCGGGAAGCGACCCACCTGGGCGTGAAGGCACTCGACCCTGCCGGTAAGAACCGCCTGTTCGCCTCGATCGAAGCCCTCCTCAAAGGCCTCGATGTCATCGAGAACGAGCTGCTCGACCCCGACGTGTTGACCGACCCCCTCGCCGGCATAGTCGTCGACTACCTCGACCTGCTCGAGCGTTACCGCCTGCTCAGCTACGGCCAGCAGATCGTCCGCGCGGTGCGTGAGCTCGAGCGACCGGAAGTGGCCGAGTCAGTGCATGCCGAACTCAAGCACCTGATCGTAGACGAGTACCAGGACGTCAACCCCGCCCAGGAACGCCTGATCGACCGGCTCACCGGTCCCGACATCGAGCTGTGCGTGGTCGGTGATGACGACCAGGCGATCTACCAGTGGCGCGGCTCGGATGTGTCGAACATCGTCGAATTCGCCTCCCGCTACACGCCAGTGGCCACGTTCTCCATCGACCGCAACCGCCGAAGCCGGCCCCAGATCATCAGCGCGGCCAACGGTTTCGCCACCTCGATCCCCAACCGCCTCGACAAGGACATGAAACCCTTCCGCCCCGCCGCCGACGGGTGCGACGCAGTCACAGCATGGGCCGCGGACTACGAGATCGACGAGGCCGGCTTCATCGCCAACGCCATTCTCGACCTGAACGAGAGCGGCCTGCCGTTCCGGGACATCGCGGTCCTGGTCCGCTCACGCGCTGCCTACCGCCGGTTGCTCGAGCAATTCGCCACGTTCGACATCCCGGTTCAACCAGGCGGGCGGACCGGCCTCTTCGATCAACCCGAGGCACGACTGCTGGGGCGCACGCTCGTCTGGCTGACCGGGCTGGACTGGCGAGAAGGGTACGGCCCCGGAGCCAAGGTCGACGACGGCGACCTGGTGGCCGAGTACTTCGACGTCTTCGACATCTCCGCCCCGAAGAAGCGGCGGTTAAAGAACACGCTTCACCAGTGGCGGGTGGCCGCGCACGAGGAACAGCACCGCGCTGACCTGATCCGTGACTACTACGAACTGCTCGACGTGCTCGAGGTGCGTGACTGGGACCTCAACGATCCAATGCAGGCCAACCGCCTGGGCACGCTCGCTCGGTTCTCCGAGCTACTGGCGGACTACGAGTCGGTGCGCCGCCGGTCACGGGTCGATCCGAGCGTGGCGGGCGAACAGGTCGGGGGGCAGGACCGGGGTGTCTGGTACTACAAGAACCTCGGGTTCCACATCCTGAACTATGCCCAAGGCTCGTACGAGGACTTCGACGGCGAGGCGGACGCCCTGTTCGATGCCGTCGACCTGACCACCGTCCACCGGGCCAAGGGCCTCGAATGGCCGGTGGTGTTCGTACCGTCACTCACCACCGGACGGTTCCCGTCGACGAAGGCCGGACGACCGCAGGACTGGCCGCTCCCCCGCACCCTCTTCAACGCAACCCGCTACGAGGGCGGCGATGCCGAGGAGCGCAGGCTCTTCTACGTGGCGCTGACCCGGGCCCGCGACTGGGTGTCGCTGTCCCGCCATGACCACGTCACCACTCAGGCCACGGGCGCCAGCCCCTACTGGCAGGAGGTCGTCGCCGAGATCGGCGAGACCGACACGGACGCGATCACCCCGCCCACGGTCGAGACGCGCTCTGGAGGCTCGACCAAGGTGCTCGAGCTCACCTTCAGCGAGATCGCGTCCTTCCTCGACTGTGCAATGGCCTACCGCCTACGCAACCTCTTCGGGTTCCAGCCCCGCCTCGCGCCCGAACTCGGCTACGGCAAGGCCGTGCACCACGTCCTGCGCATGGTCGCCGAACAGACGAAAGCCACGGGCAAGGTCCCTTCGCCCACGGAACTCGACCAACTTCTCGACGCGACCTTCTTCCTGCCTGCGGCCAACAAGCCGGCGCACCGACAGCTGAAGAACGCCGCCCGGCGGCTCGTGGCGAGCTACGCCGACCACCACCCGGACGATCTGCACCGCGTCTGGGAGACCGAGCGCCCCTTCGAGCTCCACCTTGACGGCATCACCATCTCGGGCCGCGCCGACGTGATCCTCGACAAGGAAGGCGGCGTCCCCACCGCCTTGGCCATCGTCGACTACAAGACCTCGACCAGCGCCGACGCCGACCACGCCCTGCAGATCCAGGTGTACACCGACGCCGGCCTGCGTGAGGGCCTCGACATGCGTGGCGCCTACGTCCACGACCTGAAGGCCGGCGAGCGGTCCGAGGTCGACATCACCGCCGGCGCCATCAGCGGCGCTGAGGCAATCGTGCTGGAGGCAGCCCAGCGCCTGCGGGCCAGGGACTACGCGCCCGATCCCGGCAAGAAGTGCCGCACGTGCGAGGTGCGGACGGTGTGTGGGTCGGCGGCGCCGTGAGACGGCCGGTCACAGCTGAGCGAACAGCTGGTCGATCCGGTCTGCAGTCGCCGGCAAGCCGTCGTCGCGCATCTGTTGGAGATACCCGGCGTACCGATCCTGCGGTTCTCGATCGATCATGGTGAGGATCGCATGCGGAGCGAGTTCTAGGAGCAGCAGCCCGAACTGATCCACGCCGATCACTCGAAGGCCTCGCGAAAGCGCGTAGTCGATGTCGAAGTCCCGAAGGTTGTCCGTAACCAGCACGATCTCCGATTCGCCGTCCCACGGGTAGTCGGGATGGGCTCGGAGTCGGACGGCGCAGATCGCTGCCGCGAGCACGTGCTCGTCCAGGGCATCGCAGTGACCCGTGCTGGCGCCCAGGTCATCGGGGTGGACGGGAAGGACTGCGTCGTGAACGGCGTCGGCGAGCTGCAGCAGGCTCGGTAGTACCGAAGGCCGTTCTCGAAGACCCGTCTGTTCGAGCTCTGCTCGGATGTCTTCGCTCCAACGGAGAACACAGGAATCCGTGTCTGTCCCAGCGACGAGGAACTGCATGAGCCGAGCGCGCATGAGGACGTTCGTGTCGAGCACGCCGACCAACCGCACGGGTGACACGGCCCAGATCCCTCACGCTTCCGTCGCTGACTGGTCAACTACTAGTTGCGATTAACCGATAGTCCTGCCATAGTACCCACATCGGGCGCCATCGCCTGATGACCCTGCCCAGAGGAGACAACCATGTCTGCCACCATCGAGGCGCTCCGCGCTTCCTTGGCTGCTGGCCGCGCCGCGGATCAGCTTCGCGACCTGCTCTCGAGCGCACCCCGCGACAACGATGACCTGCTCCTTCTGTCCATCGACGATGTCGAGACCAGCATCCCTGTCCGCGCCGCGCAACTGCTGGTCGATCTGCTCGATGACCTCTCGGTTGGTCGAGAGGTGACGGTCGCTCCTAGCGACCTGCCCATCGGGACAACCTCGGCTGCCAGTCTCCTGGGTGTTTCGCGGCCGTGGATCGCCAACCTCATCGACCGCGGTGACCTGCCCTCCACCCGAGCCGGATCCAAGCGCCGAGTGGCGCTCGGCGATTTGATCGCTCACCGCCGCTCAACCACCCAGCGCAAGCGTCATGCCGCCGAAGAACTCGGACGGGCGATCGATGAAGCGGGGCCCGGACAGCCGGCTGTCCCGACTCAAGCGCAACCCAAGCGAGGGTTTGTAGGGAACATCAGGCGGGGTCGAGTTCCTCACGTCACCCAGGACCCAGTCGTCGGTCGGTTGGCAGTCACTGCCGACGACTACCCCTGGGCGGCATGACCGATCCATCGCTGGAAACCGAGGCGGAAGAAACCGGCGCGGACCAAGACGACGCTGGGGGCCCAAGTACCTACGATCCCGTTCTCGTTGGCGAGATCGCAAAGCGTGTGGATATCCGCGATGTTCAACTCGTGCACGCGCACTTCGACCGTGATGACGACGGGGCCGCACCAGCAGACGAACCGAACCCTCGTTCCGTCGAACCAGAGATCGTGGTGGACATCGACTGGTCGATGTCAGAGAGCGGCGACGCATTGCACTACCTCGTCCGATTTGGGGCGTCTCAGAACTCACCGCCAGTGTTTCGTGTCTATGCGTTCTTCCGACTGACCTATCAGCTAGTGGACGGTGATATGCCAACCGAAGGCCATCTCGAACAGTTCGGTCACTGGAACGCCACCTTCAACGCCTGGCCCTACTTCCGTGAGTACGTGTCGAGCACGGCGAACAGGGCGGGCCTTCCGCGGCTGGTCCTTCCGGTCATGAGGGTCCCACGAGGCGACTGAGCACAGTCGGGTCCCTCGGGCCGCCAATCCATCCGTCACGGTGGTGCCATATGGTCTCCACGTGGCACTCATCCGGGGGCAACGGGGGGGCATCGTGGCGAAGAAGCCAAGGAAGCAGAAGAAGCGCAATCCCGCAACGGATGCGGGTTCAGATGTCAGCGTGTCGAATCCAGTCGAGGAAACGCCGGATTCCGCCGCAGATCCTCACCCCGACGACACTGATGACGATCTCGATCGTGAGGATGTCGACCGGATTCTGCTGTGGCGAGATCGGTTGATCGACGCCTTGCTCCGCCTGGACGGCAGCGACATCAACCACCTACTTGATGGTGCCGATCTCGATTGCCGCCGCGGCGTGGCGGATATCGCTGGCCTCCGCGTCGATCCGCGATTCGTTCCAGCCAAGCGCGGCCTCGGTCCGCTCGTCGCTCCCCGTCTCAAGCGCTTGGACGGGGATGCCGCGTTGCGGCTCAGCGTCCTCCTCGCGAGCAGGCAACTCGGTACGGCGATCACCGCGACTCGGTGTGGCGACCTGTCACCGCTCTTCGACGAACTCGGCTCGGGCGCGGCGACCCATGTCCTCTGCGTCGCCGCCTTCAGCAGCGGCGAGGTCGCTGATCAACTGGCGGAAGTCGACTTCGATTGGACCGGCGCCGGCGACAAAGACGAGACGGCGAGCTCAGACGACCCCCCGGCCGGGCAGGACGCGGAGGAGGACGCTGCGCCCAGCGGCCTGCTGTTCACGCCGCTCGATCGCCTACTCATCCGCACTGCGGTAGCCGTCCACGGCGAGACTGTGGGCGCCCCCGGCGCCGACGAGCTCGACGCCATGGTCGACGAGTTCATCCATCTGAACGCCGACCGCCGCTCGAGCCACTTCCATCTCGGGTTCGTGCACGCACTCGCACGGAACGAGGCGCAACCACCGCCGGCTGGCGCCATGAACGAGGAGCGCGAGACCTGGTACGCGTATGGGCTCCTTCTCGGGTACGCCCGCTCGCACGACCTGGAGAACCTGCGAGCCACCGAGAGGCTGCTACGCCGCGCGGTGGGGCGGGTGATCGCCGACGAGCGAACCGCCCGTGCGGTGCTCAGCCCGCTGACGCTCGCCCTCCTCGGTGAGGATCCGGCGGCGGCTACCCGGGTGATCCGTCTGGCGAGCGAACCTGCGCTCACCCCTGACGCGTTCGACACGGTCTACGGCCGAGCCACCGTCCTGCTCGTCGAGGGGCGCGCAGCTGACGCCAAGGACCTGTTCCAGGCGCTGGCGCTTCAGGTCCCGGACGATGACCGTACGACCCTCGACGATCTCCGCCGTCGGGTTGCCTCTTGTTGCCGCGCGCTCAACGACTTCGTCGGAGCATCGAGCATGCTCGAGGACTGCTCCGAGGACCTGCCGGACGCCGCCACCGCTGCTGCCATCGAGACCGAGCGTGCGCTCACCGCCGCCAAGGTCGAGCGACTCCGCCACCTCACATTCCCGCACACCGACGACCAGGCCGCCAATCTCCGCGCTCGACTGGCGGCGGCTGAAGAGCACCTCGAGAAGGCACTGGCGCTGGACCCCACCGAGCCGCGGGCCTGCTGGATCGCGGGTGTAGCGGCCACGCTCGACGACCGACATGGGGACGCTGCCAGCCTGCTGGAACGGGTCGTGGCCACGCCGGACCCTGAACCGGCGATCAGCCGCACCAACATCATCCCCGCAGCGAGGTTCCACGGGGGCCTCGCCACGCTGCGAACTGCAGAGCCAGGGGTCGACGGCCCGGCCGCCGGGTCGATGAGCGATGCACTCAAGGCGGGGTACCAACCACCGCCCCAAGACCTGATCGACGCCGTTCTCTGGCTCGGGCACCACGGCTCCCCGCACACGGCGACCCTGGCCGACGCCGCCGTTCGGGCAACTCCCGCGTGTCGATCAGAGATCGCAGATGTCGTCGCCCAGGTCGCCGGCGAGGGCACCCCGGGGGTCGTCGACCTGGCGCTGCGGCTCGGCGCCGAGTCGGCAGTGCCCACGGGAACCCGGTTCTCGCTCTTCACCTCGGTGCTGTCCGCGCGACCCGATGCGGAGACGGCCGATCGAGCCCTCGAACTGTTGGACGATCTCATCCTCAAGACGGGATCCGCCGATCTCGAGGACCGCTGGGCGTCGACACTCGCCGAGAACGAAAGCGTGCGGGATGCCCTCGGCCACGACATCGCCGATCTGACGAGAGCCGAGACGCTGCGACGGCTCGGACGAAGCCCCGAAGCTGCCGCAGTCGTCCTCCCCATGGCCCAGCGCGCCATCGGCGGCGGGCTGGCAAACCTGGACGCCGGCGGACTCATCGAGAGTCTCCGAGAGCTGGGCGTCGACCAAGCCGAGATCGATGGACTCGAGCGGGCCCTTACGAGTCGAGCGGGCCGGCCGGCCGCCACCTCTGCGGTCTCGAAACCGGTGACCGTCATCTTCGTCGGCGGTCAGGAGAACCAGGCCCGCTATCAACCTGCGATCGAGGAAGAGCTGGCTTCCACCTTCGGCGTCAACACGATCACGGTGCACTGGTTCAACCCCGGTTGGAGCGCCAACTGGAAGAAGACCGCCGATCAGGTCGAGCGCCTCTACCCCTCGAGCGATGCGGTCGTCGTCATGACCTTCGTGCGCACCAACTTGGGTCGCTGGCTTCGCCGCACCTCCGGCGAGGCCGGGCTCCCCTGGATACCCTGCACCGGCCACGGCCGCCAGTCGCTGACGCTGGCCATCACCCGAGCCGTCGAGGTAGTCGAGGAGACGCGCCGATGATGTCGCGACGTCCCGTGCACTGTTTGCGGCGTCCTGCCCGACGAGCACTCGTGGGAGCCCGAAGGCGGGCCACGAGCACGAGAGCGGAACCTGACTGGACGCTGGGTCCAAGGCAGCTAGGGGGTGCATCGGAGTCAGGGGCAGACCCCAACCTTGAGCTCGGGTTCTGATCGAGCCGTGATCCACGCCGCAAGGTCATCGATCTCTCGGTCGAGGTCGGCAGGGCCGCCGGCGAGGGTGAGGGCCCAGCTGTGGAGGCGCTTGCCGGCGTGGCGGACGGTCACAACCTTCGGGGGTACGGGGGCCTCCGCGTCCTGGCAGTAGACGAGCACGCCCTCGGGCAGGTCGAGGGCCGTCGTGTAGGCGAGGAGCTGGTAGTAGTCGGAGCTGAGGCCCAGGCCCGAATCGATCAGCTTGTACTTAGCGTCGCCGACGTAGACCACCCGCCGCCCTCGCAGGAACGTCAGGTCGGGCTTGATCCCCACCTTCCCGTCCTCGTCCAAGGCGCGGGTGCGCTGGCCCGTCACAGTGAGGCGACCCTGCAGCGCACGGCGGAGTGATGCTTCGAGGAAGGACTCGAAGACGGTGTTCATGTTCACCATGAAGGTCGACGCACCCTCGAGCCCTGCGGAGTTGGTGATCGAGCTTCCTGCCAACACCAATCGAGCCAGCCGGTCGACCGAGCGGAAGTGCTCGTCGAGTCGCGTGAACGGAGTCTCCGCCGCCAGGTCACCCGGCGTCGCTGTCGACACCTCGTCGAACCGGATGACCAGGCGGGCCAGCGTCTGGCGGGTGGCGACGCTCACGCCGGGAAGACGGAGGAGGACCAGCAGCGCCGCCTTCGCGATCCGGTTCACCGGCGTGTCGGCCGTGTGCTCGTCGAAGCGACACGCAACCGGGATCGGTAGCCCACCCATCTTCAGCTGCGCCTTGACGTCGATGCGTCCCCGCAGCGCGATAAGGCGCTCGTCGATCTCTCGGTACTGGCGCGGCAGGCCCCGCGCGACGGCCCGGTCGAGTACTGACGCGAAGAAGGTCGCAAAGGCGGGCAACAGATCGCCGGTTCGCTCGTAGTCGAAGATCTCGGACTGCACGGGGACCGGTTCGCCGCCCGCCTCCAGCATGTGGAAGAGGTTGGCGGCCTTCACCTTGGGGGTGACCAGGATGCGTAGGTCTCCGGCCACCACGGCGCCCACGTGAGAGCCGGCCTTGATCTGCCAGCGTCCGGCCTCGAAGGTCTGCGTCACCTCCAGCGTCGAGCCGGCGGCATCGGCGATCGCCTGAGCGGTGTCGGTGGTCATCGACCACTCGATGCTGCGGTACTCGCGGAGCCGAAGGACCGTCACTCGATCGGCTCGTCCGCCGTGAACCCGTCGTCCCCCTCGAACTCGTCCACCTCGTCGCCGGCGCCGGCCCCGGCATCGCCGGCCGCACCGCCCTGCAAGCTCGCTCCATGACGGGCGAGCACAGCCGGCCAGCGCCAGTCGTCCAGCTCGGTTCGGCCCCAGAACTGCTCCTCGAGGAACGGGAACACGTTGTGCTCCCAGATGCGCTCGAGGGCTTGTGCCGAGAGGTCTTCCTTCATGAAGAAGCTCGGGCCGAGCAGCAGGTGGTCGCCGAGGGGCACGCGCAGCTCGTCGTTGACCGCGGCGACGAAGTCGGCCACGTGCTCGGGACGGTGGTGGGCTCGGAGCCAGCGCCGCAGCAGACCCTTCATCACGCCTTGGTGGGGGAAGAAGCCGACGAAGTGGAACCGGCGGCGCATCGCCGCGTCCACCAGGGCGATGGACCGGTCGGCCGTGTTCATGGTCCCGATGAACAACAGGTTCTCGGGCAGGGTGAACGGTTCCTCCGGCCGGTACAGGAGCCGCACCGGCTCCTCCCGGTACTCGAGCAGGAAGAGCAACTCGCCGAGCACCTTGGGCAGGTTGGCTCGGTTGATCTCGTCGATGACGATCACGTAGGTGCCGCTCGGATCGGCCTTGGCCGCCGCCGCCATGCGCACCAGCGGCCCCGGCAACAGCTCGTACGACACCTGGCCATCCACCACGGACGGGCGCAGCCCCTCGATGAAGTCCTCGTAGGTGGTGGCCGGGTGGAACTGGACGATGGCAGACCGTTCGGGCCGGTCGGCGGCCAGCGCCTTGGCCAGCCGCTTGGCCAGGAAGGTCTTGCCGGTTCCGGGTGGGCCGTAGAACACGACCTGGCCCCGGTCGTGCAACAGGTCCACGATCTCGTCGAGCTCGGCCCGGTCGATCAGCAGATCGGCGGCGGCCGCATCGAGATGGTCGATCTCGCCGCTGATGACGACGTCGCCGTCCTCGGCAGGCGCGTCAATGGTTCCCCGCAGTGCCTCGATCACCGGGCGGAGTTCGAGGCAGGCATCGATCACCGCCGCCCGGATGGCACCGGTTCCTGCTTCGGACACCGCAAGCTCGCGCCCGACCACGAACTCGCCACCGGGCAGGTCAGTGCCCCTCGGTTCGAGTTGGTAGATCGCCGCCCCTGTTCGGAGTCGGAAGAACTCGAACCCCTCGGGCAGGGCCGGGCGGGCGCGATCGGCGGCCTCGTCGTACCAGCCCTTCTGTGTCCAACCCGGATGGAGGCCGACGACCACGCGATCACAGGTGACCCAGACCCGAATCGACGGAGTACTCGGCTCTGCCACCAACCGCCAACCTGCGAAGGCGTCGTGGCGATACGGCAGCGCCGCTCCGTAGCGAAGCGGCGGCAGGGCGTCACCGATCTCCGATCCCACGGCCTCCGCCACGTCGTCGCGCAGGGCCCACGTGAGGTAGCGAAGGTCACCGATCAGGGCCTGAGCGTTGCGCTCGGCCGCCGTCTGCGCCTCTTGGTCGGGGTATTCCTTGGTGTTGTCGTAGAACGCCCGCGCCAGCCGCTGGTTGTGCCGGCACCGTTCAGGCGCGGTGGGGTCGACGCCCGCCAGCCCACCCTTGCGGAACCACGCCAATACCCGCACGGCCCGCCGAGGATCGTCATCGAGGTCCGCGATCACCTCGGCGTACGCCCGGTAGCGAGTGGCTGGCGTCGACCCGGGGACCAGCCATCCGAGTCGTTTGAGCACGTCCTCGACCCAAGCCCACAGGGTGATCTGGCCTGCGTCCTGCAGTTCCCAGAAGGCGGAGGCGGCCAACGGCGTCATTCCCACGTAGCTGGCTCCCACCCCGTCCATCGCCGAGTACACCTCGTCCAGGGCATCGATGCGGGCCACGGCCTCGTCCAGTGAGGCAGGCGGCTGGTAGGCAGCCACGATGGCGCCGGCCACCGCTGGCAGGTTCGAGCCGGCGAGATTGACCGCGTGGGCCAGGTAGTTCGGGTGCGAACCCCGCCGCATCTGCTGCGGCATCGACTCGTCGTTGGCGATCGACGACCGAAGTCGGTCGATGTCGAGATCCTCGGTGGCGCGGGTCAGGGCGGCACGGGCGGTCGGCGCCGCAGCCTCCAGCAGCGCGATCGCGTCCGCGTACTTCGCCTGGGCGACCTCGTCGGCCTCCCAGGCGGCCAGCATCGCCTGGTAGCGGGCGCGGCGTCGCTCGACCTCGGAACGCTCGTCGGGGTCTACGACCTCGTCGTGGTCGTCGCCCGGACCGAGCTCGGGGGGCGGGTCGCCCCGAAAGGCCGACAGCTCCGCCCAGTCCGTGTCCGACCATCCCTCCGGGCACTCGCCGTAGTTCAGGAGCGCCCACACCGCGCTCTGGGCATCAAGGCGATCTCGCAGAGTCGGCACGGCCAGGCACATCTCGTCGAAGAAAGCCATCGCCTGGCCATAGGTTTCGCCCACCGACAGACCCTGCGGGTTTCCCCACCCGGCGAGAAGCCACGCCTTCTGTAGCGCTGTGATCTTGAGCGGGGGATGGTCCTCGGCGCCCTCGGCCATCAGGAGGACGCTGCCGAGTGCAAGCCGTTCCCCGGGTGTCTTGAGCTCGCCCTCGGGTCGGTTCTGGTCGAGGGCATCCATCCGCTCGGCGGGCGATGCGTCGTCCTGCCAGAAGCCCAGGAAGACAAGACGTGCGGCATCGGGATCCTTCTCGACCCAGTCGGCGACCCTCGTCTTGGTCATCACCGCGACGAGGTTGCTGGCGCGAATCGCCCGCTTGAACTCGTCCGCCCAGCCCTCCGCGTCGTCTGCCATCGCCGTTCGGGCGGCGACGAGCCTGTCGACGAGCGCGAGCTTGTAGTCGCGCTCCATCTCGTCGAAGGCGGGCATCTCTCGGAATCGGCTCGCCCACTGGCAGAAGGCGTTCCAGGACTTCTCATCGCGGTTCCAGGCACGGACAGTCGGCTCGGCGTACCAGTCGAAGAGGTCGCCGAGTTGGGGTGTCAGCACCCCGCGGATCTGGAGGATCGCCTCGTCGACATCATCGGGCACCTCGTCCAGCAACCCGCCGTAGCGGGCCACGATCGCGTCCTTGTGCTTGGGCTGGGCGATCGGCTCGAAGTGGTCAGGCAGGGCCAGGTGCAGGACGGACAGGCGCTGGGCCGAATCAGCCCGGCCGCCGGTGTCGATGGACTCCACAAGATCCTTCAGCGCATGCGGATCCACAGCGATATCGAGCCAGTGCTCCGCCTCGAGAGCGGCCTTGGCGAACCGGATCAGATAGCCGAGCTGGAGGTGCCGATAGGTGACGGCCCACTGACCGGGGTGAGCCACACCCACTTGCAGCGCCTCGACGAGAGCGTCGGGCAGTTCGATGCCGGCGGTCGATTCTCGCCAGCTCAAGATGGTCTGCACGTCGCTGACCTTCTTTGCACCGCCGATGGCCCCTTTCCACACCATCAGGAAGTGGACGACGTGTAGCTCGGCCATGAGCACCACGGCGTCGTCGGAGACGCCCTCGATCTGCATCTGGAGCTTCTCAAGGAACGGGATCTTCTCGGAGACGTCCGGCGCCCCGATGAACTCGACCTCCAGCTCCTCGAGGGTCTCCAGCGTCCAAGGAACCCGTTCCGAGGTAAGCAGCGACTGCCCGGTCACGAGCGACCCGGTGAGCCACTCCTGGAACACCGGGTACACCAGCGCGGCGGTCGGGTCAGCGTGTCGGGCCATCAGGTCGCTCCGTTCGGATCATTCGATGACATCGATCTCTGCCTTCCACCAGTCGTCGATGTGGCAATCCAGATAGAACTCGCCGGTGTCGCTGAAGTGGCTGTATCCACTTTGCAGATCCGCGCCACCGATCATTCCAAGCCCGACGAATTGGCCGGACCGCTCGACCATCATGAAGGGGTAGATCGCTCGGGGGCCGCACGACCAGGAGACGCGCCACAGCCTGACACCTGCGGGAATCGTGAACGGACGACTGCGTCCCAGGCCTACACCTTCGAGGGTGGCTACACGCCCAGGGACGGGACCGGCACGTGGGCCGCCCGAGGGTGGGGGCGGGGGTGACCCGGGACCGGGGAGGATCACCTGGCACGAGCCGCACCGCTGCTCGGTTTTGGTGTCACGAAGGCGGTTGCGGCGTCCACAGCTCGAACACACAACGATCGGGTGATCTCCGGCCGCCGCATCGTCGTGTGATCGCTGAGGTCGCGGAGTTGACGGACGCGGCGGTGGCGGTGGCGGGCCGGAGCTTTGCCGGTGTCGGCCCAGTGACTCCTCGAGGAGTCCGCCTGTGACATGGCTATGACAAAGGGGGAAGTCACTCCATCGTTTCTGGCTGCAGGGCACGCCTCGCTGGGTGACCGCCGCACAGCGCCCTGGCTCGACACGACGGACTGCCGCTTGGCGCTGCTCCTCGGTCGCGTGGTCCCAGCAGGCCTCCGCGCCGACGAGGCAGGTGTGGATGCACAGTCCACCTCGGGGCCCGCCCGGACATTTCGATCGCTGCCTCGACCCGCTGCCAGGTCCGCCACCCGAACTTCTGGCGCGGCCGTGAAGCCAGCAATAGTCGGACCCTCTCGACGCCAGGTTGCCGCAGGGCAGTCCCTCCCGAGTCCGGCCCTTGCAGTAGAAGGTGCGCGTGTAGCGGCGAAGGATGCGCTCAATCTCCTCGTCACTCTGGCTGTGGTGCATCGTGCATCGCTCCGAGCCTGGCATCGGGGCCCTCGTGCAGAGCGAGCCATCGGTGTTCACACCCGTGCACGTGCCTTGACCACCGGCGTGGGGCCGGCCCTCGTTGCTCCGAGAGCGCTCCCCCGTCTCCGAACGACCGGCCCGCTCCTGCTCCTGCCGTGGATGGCGGCTTAGGTACGCCCGCACGTACATCGAGCGGCACGTGGGCTCACAGAGGACCTCCCACGCGTACTGGACCTCAAGGAACTCGTCGTGGCTGCCGCCGGTGTCTGGATGCTTGGCGCGCGTCGCCACCCGCCACCCGGCCTTGACCTCCGCCTCCTCGGCATTCCAGGGAACGCCGAGGATGGCGAACAGATCACGGTCGTGATCCGCTCGCGGGTCGTAGTCGGCGACGCGCACGGCGGTCAGACGTCGAAGACCTGGAGGACTTCGTCGCCGTAGTCGTTGATCACCTTGACGGCGATCTTGCCCGTCTCGGGGGTGGGGAAGGGGCGGGAGACGGTGCGGTAGAGGCTGGCCCAGGCGTCTTCGTCGATCTCGGCCTTCAGGTCCCGCTTCAGCTTCTTGTACGGATCCTGGCCGCCGGTGAAGTAGGCGTGACGGACGAAGAAGCTCTCCTCGTTGTAGTCCGTGTCGATCATCCACAGCGCGATGCGATCGGTGTCGCGGCTGCGGACTTCGCCCGTCGTGGGGTCGTAGACGTCGACGCCGTGGAGCTCGACCTCCAGTTCGGAGTCGTCATCATTGGCGGAGCGGATCTCGATGTCCGGTTCACCGAAGACCGTGAACAGGTTGCCGGCGCCGGTCTTCTTCAGCTCCTCGCCCATCACCAGGTCGGCGTTCATGCGCACGAGGAGCACCGGTACCCGGCCCAGCTTGCGCTCGGCGGCGACGCTCGCGAAGTCGTCGTCGGTGACTTCAGCGCCCTCGATGTCCGTGCCGAGCACGTTGGGGTCGAAGGCGAAGCCCAGCACGCACAGCAGGTCGATGTCGCCGGCCTTGATGGCCTCACGGGCGGCGGTCTTGATCCACTGGCCGTTGACCGTGCCGTACTGCGGGCCCAGCGAGATGCCCACCCGGCTGGGGGTGCCCTCGACGTCCTCGTCACGGGCCTGGCGGTTGCCGACGGCGTGGATGGCGGCGCCGGCGTAGGGCTCGAGCGTCTCGAGCTCGATGCGCTCGTGGCGGCGGCCGTTCTGGATCCCGGCCTTGGCCAGGTTGTCGAGCACGGTCTGGTGGAAGTCGGCGCCGGTCGGGTCCTCGTCGGCCGCCTGCTCGGACTGCGGCTGGTTCGGATCACCCTCGGGCCCGCCGGCGAAGGCCAGCGACCGGTGCGGCGACAGGCTCTCGACCGTGAACGGCCCCGTCACCCGCACCTTGTGCTTCGACTCGTAGGGCTTGTCGTAGAGCAACTCGAAGTCGGCGTGGCGCTTGATGGCCCGGTCGATCTCCTCCCGGCTCATCCCCTCTTTGATGTCGGGGTTGTTGGCGATGGACTTCAGCGTGATGTGCTGCACCCGCTCGTACACGAACCCGTGGCGGATGTCGTCGGTCGGCGAGGCATCCGGCAGACGCTGCCCGGTGAGCTCCTCCTCCTTCTTGCGACCCTCCGCCGAGTCGGCCAGCAGGTAGTAGGGGAACCGTGCCCCCATGAGGCGCTGCCGGGCAAGGGCGAGAGCGACGCGGGAGGTGTCGATGGTGATCCACCGCCTCCCCCACTGCTCGGCGACGTAGGCCGTCGTCCCTGACCCACACGTGGGATCGACGACAAGATCACCTGGATCGGTGCACATGAGCATGCACCGCTCAATGACCTTCGTGTTTGTCTGAACCACGTACATCTTGTCCGTAACGGCTCCCGAGCTGACGTCTGGCCACAGGTTGCCGATGGGGGATGCGTCAAAATCATCGAGGTAGCGAACGTAGGAAAGGGTCCGTCCTGTTACCTCGACACGACCAGCTGGCAGCAACCGCTTCATGCCATCCTCGCTGGTCTTCCACACACTGCCGCCAGGCCGGTACTCACGCCCGCCGATCGTGATGGGATACCGAGTCTTATCGACACCGCTCTGGGAGGTGAGGTTGTCCAACCGGTAGATCCGGCTTCCTTCAGGCGTAGGCGCGCCAGACCTCTCCTCCAAGGTCAGTGGACGACGCGACCCATCAGACAGTTCCAAGTACGAATACTTTGCGGCTGCTGAGCGGGTCTCAGACTTTGGAATGAACAACTTGCGATACTTCACCCGTTCGCGGGATCGGCTGTACCAGAGCAGGTAACTCACCGTCGATGCGATCATCCGTAGTTCGCCAGGACTTCCCGCCGAACTCGTTGTAGAGAATGGAATCAGCGAGCAGAAGTTCTCACTGCCGAAGACCTCGTCCATGAGTCCCCGGACGAGGTGGACGTTCTCGTCGCCAATCTGGACGAAGCAGCTGCCGCTCTCGGTCAGCAGGTCCCTCGCCGCCAACAGGCGGTCGCGTAGGTAGGTGAGGTAAGAGTTGATGCCCAGCTCCCAGGTGTCGCGGAAGGCCTTGATCTGCTCGACCTCTCGGCTGGCGTCCTCGAGCTTCCCGTCCTTGACGTCGCGCTTGCGGGCGCTGACCTGCCAGTTGCTGCCGAACTTGATGCCGTACGGCGGGTCCAGGTAGATCATCTGGACCTTGCCCCGCAGGCGCTCGCGCTCGGCCAGGCTGGCCATGACGTTGAGCGAGTCGCCCAGGATCATGCGGTTCGACCAGTTGGCGTCGTGGCGGTAGTGCTCGAGGGCGTCGAGCTCTTCCAGGCCGTCGAAGGTCTCGAACAGCGTCATCTCGGGCTCGGGCTGGCCGGCCTTGGCGGTGCGGCGAAGGTTTTCGACCAGCACCCGGGGATCGATCTTCTCCTGGATGTAGAGCGGCGGGGCATCGCCCTCCAGCACCTCGGCCTCTTCGTCCTTGCCCTTCCAAACGAGCTGGGGGTCGAGGCTGTGGTCACGCTCCCAGCGCACCGCCACGGGCTGCTCGATCTCGGGGGCGACGAAGTCCTGGGCGTCGGCGGTGGGGATGTTGGTGCGCTTGTCGGGGTGGATGGTGGCCTCGACCGGCTTCGGGCCCGACGGTGTCTTGCGGGGTGGCAACAGGTGCTCCTCAGGTGGGTGCGCCGGCGAGCGGCGAACCGGTAGCGGCAAGGGAAGCGAGATGGTCGAGGGCGTCGTCGATCTGCGACTCGGCCACGTCCATGTTCTTGACCTCGAGATACGACCAGCGGCCATAGCCACCGTGATTGTTGACGGCCACGCACCACTGGTCGCGGGCAGTCTCGGCCTTGGCCTCGGTGGGCCCGGCCGACTTCCGTCCGCCCGACACCTCGATGATCAGGGTGCGGTGCTCGCCCTCGTCGTCAGGGTGCAACAGGGCCAGGAAGTCGGGCTTGTACTGGTGACTGCGACCCTCGTACACGTAGGGGATGGTGAACTCGAGGCCGTCGTTCTTCACGAACGACTTCACCGCGGGATGACGCTCGAGGATGCCGGCCACCTTCTCCTCCCAGGTGTTGCCCTTGATGCCGTCAAGCACGACATGGCTGACCTGGCTCTTGGTGGCCTCGATAGCCGCCTTGCGGCTCAGGAAGTAGACGCCGTCGGTCGAGCCCTCGGGGTCGAAGCGGCGGAACCGGGGCATCAACACCTCGCTGCGGTTGCCCTCCTGGCTGAGGAGCACGCCGAACAGCTTCTCAGCGGCGGCGTGCAGGTGCTGAGCTGGCAGCAGCAGGCCCACGAAGGCGTCGTCGCCGAAGGTGACGCACTCGTCGAGCCACCGGCGGCTCAGCTCGACCAGACGGGGGAACAGCCAGGGCCGGGGGTCGGCCTCGTAGGCCCTGTAGAATTCGTCGATCATCCTCGCGGCGATCTTGTAGGCCACCTTCTGGGGGCGGGCCTCTCGGTACTCGGGAAGGTCGACCTCGTCGACCGCACCGGCGATTCCCGAGTTCTCCACCCAGACGGCCAGTTCGTTGCGGGTGACGTGGAAGCGGGCTTCGGGGCCGAAGTCCTCGAAGTGCCACTCGTCGGGCATCTCGATGCGGTAGCCCTCGAGCTTGGGGAAGCGGATCTCGAGGTCCTCACGGCCGGGCACCGCGTGGACCTCGATCGGCGGGCGCCCCGGCGGCGGCGTCTTGCTGGGACGGTCGGACGGGATGAAGGCGAAGGGGACCCCGTAGACGTCGGCGTACTCGGGCTCGAAGCGGTCGTCGTCGTTGGGGGCGTACGAGCGGCGGCGCAGACCCCGGCCCACCACCTGCTCGCACAGCAGCTGCGAGCGGAAGGCCCGGATGCCCAGGACGTGGCTGACGGTGTTGGCGTCCCACCCCTCGGTGAGCATGCTGACCGACACCACGCAGCGGACCTGCTCGCCGAGCATCCCCTTCTTGCCGACCGTGTTCATCACCTCGCGCAGCAGGTCCTCGTCGGTGATCTTCTCGACGTCGGCGCCGGGGTTACGGCGGCGGTACTCGGCCTTGAACGCCTCGACCTCGTGGGCGGCCGCCTTCTTGAAGTCCTCCTTGAAGGTCTCGCCCGACTCGATGGCGGCCGAGTCGATGAGGATCGTCCGAGGGCGGGGCAGCCACTGACCGTCGACCACGTTGGTCAACAGGTCGAGCTTGCCGGGGCGCAGCACCTCCTCGCCGTCGGGGCGCTCGACCTCGGCGCCGGCGATCCAGTCGTAGACCAGCTTCGACACCGTCGTGTTGGGGCAGACCACGATCATCACCGGCGGCGGGTCGCCCTGGGCGCCGAGCGTGCGCTCCCAGTCCTCGAAACGGTTGCGGTAGCTGCGGTGCAGGCTCTCGAGGGCGCCTTCGAGCACCTTGGGTGGCACCCAGTCCTCGGACTGCCTCGGGTCGCCGGGCTTGGGCTTCGGCATCTTCTTGGGCAGGTCGGTGCCGATGTGGTCCCACAGGCGCAGGTAGGTGGGCAGGTCGCCCACGGCGTCGTCGTCCACGGGCACCCGGGGCACCTTGACGATGCCCGACTCGATGGCGTCCATCAACGAGAAGTCGCTGACGGTCCACGGGAAGATGTAGCCCTCGTTGTAGCCCGAGCCCTTCAGGTAGAAGGGGGTGGCCGACAGGTCGTAGATCTCCTTGATGCCGACCGACCGGTCGATGGCCCGGAGGCCCTTGAACCACACCCGGGCGTCGGCGTTGCGGGCCTTGTCCTCGCGGTCGGCTTCAGGATCCTCCTCGCCCTCGGTGAGCACCCGGTCCTGGTAGCAGTGGTGGGCCTCGTCGTTGAACACCACGATCTCGCTGCCGGCCTTGTTGCCGCGACCGCTGAAGTCCCGCAGGACCCGCGAGACCATGTCGGCCTCGGTCTCCTTGAACGGGTCGATGTCCTTGCCGGCGTTGAGGATCTTTCGGGTGTTGCTGGCCACGCCCTTGATCTCGGGCGCATCCCGCAGGAGGAAGGTGTGGTAGTTCGTGATGACAATCTGGGCCTCGTCGAGGGCGCCCCACAGGTCGGCCGGGATGAGGTCGCGCTGGCGGTAGTAGTTGTCGGGCGCGCTGGGCAGCAGCACCCGCAGGCGGTCGCGGATGGTGATACCGGGGGTGACGACGAGGAAGCGCTTGGCGAAGCGGGAGTCACGGGGGCTGTTGACCTTGTTGATGGTCTGCCAGGCGATGAGCATGGCCATGACGATCGTCTTGCCCGACCCGGTGGCCATCTTGAGGGCCGTGCGAGGCAGGCGGCCGTTGTGGATGCGGTTCTGCTCGTCGATGCGGGGGCGGTAGTCGGTGTTGCCCTTCCGGCCCGCCACCTCCGCCAGGAAGATGGCCGTCTCGGCCGCCTCCCGCTGGCAGAAGAGCATGCGATCTTCCCGGGGCTCGGCGACGCCGGCCCAGTGCTCGAGCAGCTTGCGACTGATCGGCGTGACGTCGGGGTAGCGGCGGGCCCGCCACAGCTCGACCTCGCGGCGGATGTCGTTGATGAGCGAGTTCTCCTCGCGCCGCTCGCCGGTGAGGTCGAAGTCGAGCGCGACCTGCTCGACGTCCTTCTTCCCCTTCTTGCTGGGCGGGATGGGGATGAACGACTCGCTGAGGCGGCGCCCCGCCTTGATCTCGCCGGTCGGACCCTGCGGCCCGATGACGAAATGCCGGTCGGGCGCCACGTACGGCGAGTTCAGAATCGGGTTGTCGAGCCCGTTCTCGCTCACCTGCTCCCCCTCGCCGCCGTCACGTGGGGATAGTAGGTCGTCGCTGTGACGGCGGCGGCGTGAGCGTCGGGTCGCCCATCACCTTCGTCGGCGCCAGCTGGACCGGAAGCCGAGCTTGTCGACGAGGCCCGCGTACTCCCTATTCATGAACTTGAAGGCCGCATCGGTTCGCTCGTAGTACGTCAGCGCTTCGAGGAGCAGCAGTTCGAAGGCAGCGGCTACCAGCCAATCGACGTCCTTCACGTAGCCGCACACCGCTCGGGCACCGGTGGCCTTGCGAAAGCCATCGATCTCGGTTTGGTCGATGTCCAGGATCGAGCAGCCGGCGAAGTACATCACTCGGCCATCGCAGCGGCCTGCCAGCACCGCCTCGAGGTCCGCCAAGCTGACGTCGTGGCGTCCGACGGCGAGGTTGCCCGGCGTGCCGTGGAACGCCAGGTAGGCCAGGAAGTAGTTCGCGTAGCGCTTCTGGGTCCACTTGCGCAGGTAGTGCTCGAGCTCGGCCGGCGTTCCCACATCACGGTGGATGAACGGAACTTTGGCCATCGGCTCGAGTACCTCGAGGAGTGGCCGCACACTCGACTTGTCGGCGAGGTGATCCGACCAGTCCCCTTCCAGGCAGAACACTCCCGGACGCTTCATGCCGGTGGCTCGGGGTCGATCGCACGCCGCAGATCCTCTGCCACCCTCGCCATGCCTTCGTCCTTCGAGTGTCGGCTGCCGTTCGTGATTCCAAGTCCGCTGGTGTGCAGGCTCTCGATGCATCGGTAGTGCGCCGCCACCGCCGGATATACCCTTCGGAGCTTCTTCCACGAGGCCTGGGCCTTGCCTCCACCGGCAACGACGGTGTGCACTTTGGGCATCAGCGCCAGCACTCGGACGAGGGCGTCGAGACCCTCGTCGATCATGGCTGGCGTCACGCCTCCCTGGTCAGGCTGAAACCACGGGTATGCGTTCCAGGGGGTGACTCGATTGAAGGCGACCTCGGCCATCTCCAGGCACCTGGCCGCAGTCTCTGCGGAAGGGTCGTCGTTCTGGCAGCCGACGAAGCCCGAGCCATCGAACTCGACTGCTGTCTTCTTGCCGGGATCCTGGAACAGCCAGAGGATCTCGGACTCGATCCCACCGTGGTACGGCGGGATGTAGGGCATCCACCGACCTGGATGCTCGGCGATCAAGTCATCGACGAGGTGGTTCACGGGTGCCACGTGGGCATCGAAACGGTGCTGCCACTGTTCCTCTCGAAACGCGGGGGCACGCATCCTTCGGTGATCACTCACCAGAGGTACCGATCCTCGAACGCTGCCCGCCGCGGTGGCGAGAGGACGCCCGCCGCCATCAGGTCTTCGATCGTGACGAAGGCGAACGTCGCCGTATCGGTCAGGCAGGCCTGGTAGCGGTGGGCGACATCCTTGAAACTGGGATTCCGGCTGGGTGCCACGAGGACGAACCGCCCCCACATCCAGCCCTCTCCCGGTGCTTGCAGCATGGACAGCACGAGCAAGTGGTCGAGCCACAGCTGCTGGAGGTCGGTGCCGATCAGCTTCTGCTCGACTCCGTGATGGAACGCACCCGACACCTCGGTCACCTCGAGGTAGCGATCGAGACGATCGGCCCGAGGGCGGGACTCGGTGTTGGCGTGCTCGTGGTACTTGGTCTCGACCCCTACGACGCCGCGGCCGGCGGAGGGATCATCCAGCAGGAATGCCACGTCGAACGCCGACTTGTTGTTGAGAAAGCGCGGGTCGAGACGTCCAGGTGACCATTCGAAGCGCACGTCCTCGACCTTCCCGGGAGGCTCCGGCCGGAGCGCCGCCATCGCCGTCGTCGCCTGATCGTGGTCGGCCCAGCATTCGCCGAAGAGGTTGAAGCACATGGGCATCGACGACAGCAGGTCGCCCCACAGGCGACCCGTCATGAGGAGCTGGTGCGGCTCGTGGTTGGCCAAGCGGTGGCGCACCGCGTCCAACGCCTCGGGGTACAAGAAGTTGTCACCACGGTCGGCGTGGGGGCGGCCGAGGCGCGAGCCGATCGGGCGAACCACGTCATTGTGCTTGTGCAGACCCATGCGAAACCCCTGGCGGTCGCGCCAGACGGACTGCGTGTATCGGGCGCGGCGCTTGAACGCCGTCAGGTCGGGTTGCTTAGAGACGCTGTCCACGCCCTCCCAGGCGAATAGGGCTTTGAGCGCCTCGTCGGTCGGTTCGCTTGCTGAGTCGCTCACAGTGGGAATGTAGGACCGAGCCGTGACCGTCGCGTGCAAGTCACGAGATCTCGGTCCCGCGTCACGGCTACTCGGTACGGTCTCGCGGCTGGCCGCTCCCGGATGGGAGGGCGCAGTAGGAGGTGAACGATGGACGACTTGCCGATCACGGCCGCCGGCCGTGAGATATCGGATGGACTGGACCGGATCCGCCGTTACTGCGGGATGGCATGGTCGGGCGGCCCGCCGGAAACGTGGGCCTGGCCCTACTACGACGCCATCCCGTCCAGGGATCCGGCTCGAGTGGACCCGGTCGATGTCCTCTGCGCTGCCGCCCTCCACCCCGGCCTGGCCCGGAGGGACCTGACGTTCTTCAGAGAGTCAGCAGCAGACATCGAGTCCTGGTTGAGCGGACTGCCAGCCGGTCTGCGCCTCTGGGAGATCTCGGACGCCGAGGTGAATCACCTCGTCCGGCTCCCGGAGAGCATTCGCGGCGCTTCCGTGTCGTTGGTGTCCAAGGTCCTCCACCGGAAGCGGCCGGAGCTCATCCCTCTGATCGACCGGCACATCATCGATTGGTACCGACCTGTCACAGGCAAGCGTGCCGGCGCCGAAGCATGGGAGCCGCTCGTGCGTTCCATGCGGGACGACCAGATGGACGACGCGTGGCGCTTGCTCATGGCCATGGCCCTCATGCCCGTCGAAGAGGAGCTGTGGCCCGGGATCGACCTCGACGAGCGGCCCCGACTCTCCTGGATCCGGGCGGTCGACATCGCTATCTGGATGGGGTCGAGATGACAGCCAGCGGACTCACTGACCACGATCCCGAACTCTCCGATCTCGTTCGAGCACGCCAACGGACGGACCCCGCCGATGGCTCCACGGTTTACCCGGTCCTGAAGCGAACGATTGACGGGTTCGACCCCAAGACCGACGAGCACTGGGTGTGGTGGCACGGTCAAGCGTGGGCCGACGCGCCGGTGTGGTCGCCGGACACACGAGGTCGACTGCAGCGGCTGACCGATGAGCTATCGGACGGTCTGCGTGATGACGGTTGGGTCCGCATCTCTCGGGACGACGTATTCCGACAGCACGCCAGCGACGAGCCGCTCGATCTCTTCCTCGCCGCAATGGCGTGGGGCTTCGGCACGGTCGGCTATGGCTGGCGACGAACAGCGGACATCATCAACGCTGCAGGAGAGGATGAGGTGCGGCGTGCGGTCGCCTGTCTGCGCAAGGTGGGCGCTGAGGACGGGGCCGCGGAGGTGTGGAGAGCCTGGTCGTGGGGTGGTTCCGCAAAGCTGCGAGGTCTCGGCACCGCGTTTGCGAGCAAGGTGGCCTACTTCGCGTCGTTCGATCGCAGCCAGGGAAGCGGTCCGCTCATCGCGGACATCAACACGGCATGGGCGCTGTGGGCGCTCGCCGACATATGGGACAGTCGAGCCGGAGCGACCCACTACTGCCAGTACGTCAGCTGGGCAGAGCAGCAGGCCGCCCTGCTCGACTGCCGATCTGACGATGTCGAACGGGCGCTCTTCACGCTGGGGCGAATGGTTCGAGAGATCTGGGACGCGGATCACTGACTCGAGCACCTGCGATCGAGAACCGACAACTTCGAGTCCCAACGACCCGGGGAATCAGACCCGTCTAGCCTGCCCCGACCGGGGACGGTGGCCCGGGGTGGAGGAACCGGATGGCAGATCTACTGGACGGGCTCGGGCATGCCTTTGGCACCCGCAACGCGAACGCCCGATCCACGGCCGCGCTCCTGACCAATCCGGGGTGTCAGCGTCGCACGGTGTTGGACGCCGCTCGAGTGGATCTCGTCGCCGTCGCCGAACGTCTCGGATCGCCCACGCAGTTCGGGCAGTCACCGTTCGCCATCGGGCAGGGCAACAGGTTCGAGCAGCGCATCAAGGAGGACGACTACGCCGCACTGGTTGGCGCCATCAACGACCTGCTCCACATCTTCGATGGCGTCGACGACTTTCGTTCGGTGAACCTCGAGCGGGTCCCGGGACTACACGGGCGCGCTCTCATCAAGGCGCGGGCCGAGCAGACCGCCGATGTGCTCGAGGCCATCGCCAACGGTGACCCCAACGCCCCCCACGTCGTGGACCACGGGGTGACCACCCTCGACGTAGGGGGCAACACCGCCTACCTCGAGCAGGACGCGCTGGCGTTCCGTGACGGTGAGGATCTGCGCATCTGCGAGATCAAGGGATTCCCGATCATCGACGGCACGGCCAGTCCCGTGAAGGTGGGGGCGGCCGCACGTCAGACCGCCGTGTACGTCGCATCGATACAAGACACGCTCGCGTCCCGCGGCTTCGATCCCAGCCTCGTCAGTTCCGAGGTCATTCTGGTCTGCCCGAAGAACTTCTCGATCGGCCCGGTGGCCGTACTGGTGGATGTCGACCGCGAGGTCCGCGCGCTGCGCCGCCAGCTACGGCGTCGGATCGCAGTCACGGCGCTGGTCGACCAGATCGAGGATGGCGCCATGAGTGTCGGCGAGGATCTGGGCGCCCTGGTTGCCGACGCAGATGCCGTCGAGGTCGGCACGGATGAGGACAAGGCGGCGACCCGACGACTCATCGATCAACTGCCGTACCTCTACTCGCCCGGGTGCATCGCCGAGTGCGACCTGGCCCGGCACTGCCGCTCGTGCAGCGAGGCCGCGGACGACCCGGCTCGCCTCGGCGGTGATGTCGCCACCCTGCTGGGAGGGCTCGACACGGTGGCATCAGCCCTAGCCATCATCGACGGCGCGCCGGCCTCGCCGGACCAAGCTGAAGTCGCCGATCTGCTGCGCACGGCAGCCCGGGCGATCGGCGAGGCCATGGGAACGGCGCCATGAGCGCGCTGGACGTCGTGCTCCGCCTGCGGGCCGTGAGTAGCGGCAACGCCCAACCGAGAACGAGCGTGCGCCACCGGCACCTGGACCACGACCCTCTGGTGGTCGTGGCCTATCGATTGGCAGGCGAGTCGGCCGCGCCGCTCGGCCTCATGTATGGCAGCCGTGAAGCCGACCCGATGCTTCTCGTCGCACCCGAGCCTCGCAACCGCCAGATCCGGTTCCAGGAGGTCTTCAATCCCTTCGCCGTCGACCTGAACCGGTACATCGCCGGACGCGGTGCCACGAAGGAGCCGGAACGAGGCCGTCCAACCTGCCAGCGCGCGCCGCAGGTGCTCGTGCCGAACTCCGCAACCGCGGAGTTCGTGGGCCCGCTCTTCGGTCGATCGTTGCGGTACCTCAGCACAGAGGGTGAGTACGCCGTGCCGGAGGACACCGTGGTCGCCGGCGCGCACCTGACCTGGCTCGGCTTGCAAGCCGAGTTGCCGGGATCGTCGGTGATGCTCGCAGCCACCGAGCTGTTACGGCGACATTGGGTGGCTGGGCTCAGCGACCTCGAATCCGAGGACCTCCACGTTCAGTTGGCCTGGATCGATCCACCCGACGGGTCAACGGGGAGCACTGCCGCTGCAGCCGTGGAGGACAACCGATTCGCCGGTGTCCTGCCGGCCGCAGGCCCCACACCCGACCCGACCTGGGACCGAGACGTGCTGGATCCGCTCGTAACCGACTTCAACGAGCAGCGCGAGCGATCGGATGAACATGGCGTGGTGACGCGGCTCGGTACTGACATACGAGCAGCCGTCGAAGCGGCTCTCCGTCCGACCTGGGAGGCCACCTGGCGTTGCCGGGACCTGGTGCTGGCATTGCCGGAGGCGGAGTCTGTCAGCGCTCGATGGGCCAGCGACCGCAGGGAGTTCACACGCCACATCGACCGGGTGGAAGCCGGAGAAGCTCGCTTCCGGGTGCGCGACAACGTGAAGCAGACCGCGTTCATGGTCGGCCAACGCGAGGCAGCCCAGTCGGCCTTGGAGTCGAACGAGGCGTTGGATGACCCGCTCGTTCTCGCCGCGGCGATCGGTGACGGCCTGGCGATCGCCGGCACCGTCACCCGGGTGGACAAGCCGATCGTCGAGATCGAACTGTCGGGCCCGTGCCCGGTCCCGCTGGGCACGGAGCTGTTCTGGACGGCCATGCGAGGCGGGAACTGCTCGGTGGTCGTCACCGCCACCGCGTCCGACGTGCCATTCACCGTGGAGCTGACCACCCGCAAGGGGAAGACGAAGTACTACCCGGTGGTCGGAGACCGTGCGGCCTACGCCCCGTTCAAGGACGCGTACATGCCCTCGCCGTCGATGCCGATCGACGTGCCGTGGACGCATCAGGGCCCTGAGGCTCCGCTACCAGTCCCCGAGGTCCCAGAGTGAGTGGCGGTCACCCGAACCCGTCGAAGACGGCAAAGAAGGTCACCGACGCCGCCACTGCCGACTTGCTCTCGGGTGATCACTTGGCCGTGGTGGTCGACTCGCCTCCCGGAGCGGGCAAGTCGACGTTCGTGGTCGGCACGGCGGTGCGGCTCGCCGACGATCAGGATCAGGTGCCCATCGTCGCCCAGACCAACGCGCAGGCGGATGACCTCGTCCGGTCACTGCTGCGCCACCCGGGTCGGCTTCCCATCGGACGCCTCACAGGCAGCAGCGGTGGTAGTGGACTCGACAAGGCACCCAAGCTCACGATCTCTTCGGACATCAACGCCTTGGACGACTGCTCGGTGATCGTCGGTACCGCGGCGAAGTGGGCGTACGTCGCCAGCAAGATCTGGCCGTACGAAGCCGGCATCATCGACGAGGCCTACCAGATGCGGTCCGACCAACTGCTCTACGTGGGCCAGGTGTTCAACCGCGCTCTCATGGTGGGCGACCCTGGCCAGCTCGATCCGTTCTCGCCGATCGATGACGAACGGTGGCGCGGTTACGCCGATGGGCCGATCAATCCCGCAGTGGCGACGGTGCTGCACAACCACCCCACCAGCCCCGTTCACCGGTTGCCGGTGTCGTGGCGACTTCCTGCCCTCTGTGCGCCACTGGTCTCGGAGGCGTTCTATCCGACGATTCCGTTCGAGGCCGGCACGACGGTGACTGATCGCAGACTGGTCGTCGAGGGCACCGGGTCGACGCGAGTTGACCGCGCCATCGAGTTGGCGGCGGACGCCGGTTGGTCATATCTGGAGCTGGACGAGCGCATCGTCCCGCCTACCGATCGAGAGGCTGTCGCTGTCGTTGTCGAAGTGGTGCTTCGGCTGCTCACTTTGGGCGTCTCGGTGGTGGACGCCTCGCGGGACCCGGTGGAGGCGCCCCTGTCCGCCGACGGGGTGGCGATCGGAGTGGTACACCGCAACCAGCGGGCGGCGGTGCTGCGCGAGCTCGAGCGTCAGGCTCAGGTGCTCGGGCTGGATGCGTCAGGTGTGGTCGTGGACACGGCGAATCGCCTGCAGGGCCGGGAGTTCGACGTGGTCGTGGTACTCCACCCCCTGTCGGGGCGGGCCTCGGCCTCCGAGTTCCACCTCGAAACGGGCCGGCTCTGCGTGCTGCTCTCCCGTCACCGCCAAGCCTGCGTCGTGGTCGGGCGCGCCGGCATCGCCGACGTGCTCGACGCTCACCCCGGGGACACTCCCATATGGATCGGAGCCCCGATTCCCGTCCCCGACGGCTGGGAAGCCAACCAGATAGTCCTCGAACGCCTCCTGGCGCTGCGGGTGTGAGGCGGGCTCAGGCCACACTCAACCCGCTGTCATCCCATCGCGTCGAATTCCCTCAGCCGGAGACAATGCGCGAGACCCTCCGGAAATTCGAGAGCAGATGAGACTCCCCCTGGCCGCCCCTGGGGGACCCCCTCGGGGGCCGGGGGGGGGGAGCACGGGCTCTGCTCCCACACGCCGGCCGAACGTGAACCGCTGAATCAGCGACACGCGTCGCCCGGTCAGGGGCTGCGGGACCCGCCTTCCGCCCTACTCGCTCGGCAGGGATCTGGCCGGCGTCGCCGCTACGGCGACGGGTGCACCGGCGATATCCCATCGCGCGTCCATCGCGCGTGCGGTGCGATTCGGCCATGTCCGCCCGGATCCGAAATCCCCGGCATTGCACCGTTCCCGTCCGCTCGAGTCCGCCCGAATCTGGTTCGGCAGCGTTCGGGACGCTGAGGCCGCGGGTTCAAATCCCGCCTTCCCGACCACTCGCCCGCCGATGCGGGCCCACCGGCCCGTCGCTGCCGGCGGAGGGTCAGCCGTGCGTCGGCGCCAGGCGGGCCGTGACCTGCACCGACCGGCCGGCGGTGACCGCCACCGGGTCGGCCGTCGCGAAGTCGGGTCGGTCACGGTCGAACTCGAAGTGGTGGTCGCCCTTCGGGTCGACGACCGCGAGTCGGTAGCTCCCCGCCGCCAGACCACCGATGGTGTACCCGCCGGACGCGTCCGCCACCGCGCCGCCCAGCACGGAGCCGCGGGCGGCGTCGAGTGCCACCACCCAGGCGCCGGCCACCGCGGCGCCGTTGCCGTCCCGGAGCACCGACCCGGTGATCGACCCCGTCGGACCGGCCGGCGCCAGGGCCGCGCTCACCGTCACCGGGGTACCCGGGACGGCGGTCACCAACGCGGCGCCGGCGTAGTCGCCGAGGCTCCGACCATCGAAGAACTCGCCGGCGTGCCGGCCGGACGGATCGACCACCTCCACCCGGTACTGGCCGGGCGCCACCGGCAGCGAGTACGTGCCGTCGACAGCCGCCGTCGCGCCGGCGGCCAGCGAGCCGTCGGTCCCGACCGCCACGATCCATGCGCCGGCCACCGGGGCACCCGAGACCTCGTCGGACACCGTGCCCCTGATCACCGCGGTGCGTGGCGACGACGCCGGCCGAGCCGCCAACGTCGGATCGATGGCGGTCACGGATCCGGCCGCCACCGCCACGGGCTCGGCCAGGGCGAACGCGGTCTGGTCCCGGTGGAACTCGAAGGCGCGGGCGCCGGTGGGGTCGACGATCGCCAGTCGGTAGCTCCCCGACGTCAGCCCGTTGATCGCGTACGCGCCCGACCCGTCGGCCACCGCACCACCCTTGATGGTGCCCGCCGACGCGTCCATCGCCACGACCCACGCGCCGGCCACCCGGGTGCCGGTGCCGTCCTGCGTCACCACGCCCGCGATCGACCCCGTCGGCCCTGCCGGCGCCAAAGCCGCGTGCACGGACGACTGCCCACCCGGTGCGACCGTCACGACGGTCGCACCCCCGAAATCGCCGAGAGGGCGGTCGTCGAAGATCTCGGGGGCGTGACGGCCGGACGGGTCGAGGAGCTCCACCCGGTGCGGGCCGGCGGGGACCGCCAGCGCGTAGTCGCCGTTCTCCCCGGCGACCGCCCCGGTGAGGCTGCCGTCGGCCCCGATGGCCAGCGCCCACGCACCGGCGAGCGGGGCGCCCGACACCTCGTCGGTCACCGTGCCGGTGATCGTGCCGGCCGCCACGGCACCGACGTGGATCGCCAGCGCGCTCATCGCCGGGACCGTGGCGGTGAAGCGGCCGGCGGCGTCCACCGTGACCGTGTCCGACCCGCAGGCTCCGTGGGTGACAGAGGCCGTCGTGACGTTGCAGTAGGTCCCGGCAGCCATGCCCGTCTGGAAGGTCCTGGTCACCGGAGATCCCTCGGCGTTGATCACCACGAACCCCTTCGGGCCCCGACCGAACGCGATCTGGTCGTTGCCGTTCGTCCACCAGTTCGTCACCACCGGGTGCGCGGCCGTGGCGGAGCGGAAGCCGACCATGCCGGCGATCGGGCGGTGCCGGTGCTCACACACCCAGGCACCGCCGCAGGTGGACACACCGCCCTGGAAGACACTGGTGGTGTTGCCGCTGCCGTCGGATGGCGGGCCCTGGTCGGTGTTGGTGAAGCGATAGCTCGACATCACCGACGGGTGCCCGTAGGGCCATCCCAGCGTGAACACGTTGGCCAGATCGTGCAGCACCCCGTTGTTGAACGTGACGATCGATCCCCCGCTGCCGTGCCCGCGCTGGTTGTCGTGGTTGTCCGTGAACACCTGGGCGTTCGCGCTCGCCATGAACCCCCAGGACGACCCGAAGTTCGACAGCCAGGACAGCTGGCCGCTGAGGAAGACCCGGCTGATCTCCCGGCTGTAGCCGAACTCGGTCACGTCACCGTTGGCGAGGTACTCGCTGGCCCTGATCGGCTCGCCACCCCCCTCGATGACCTCCTGGAACACGTAGGCGTCACCGTCGAGGCGCGCCAGGATCGCGGCGATGTCGGACGCGGCGATGTGCTTCGCGGCATCGATGCGGAACCCGGCGACCCCCAGATCCAGCAGGTCGTTCAGGTACGCCGCGAGGCGATCCCGGACCGCGGTCGAGCCCGTGTCCAGGTCCGCCAGGTTCAACAGCTCGCAGTTCTGGACCTCGTAGCGGTCCTGGTAGTTCCGGATGTCGTCGTTGCCGTTGCGGCCGCAGTGGTGGAAGTGACCCGTGGCCCACAGCCCGGGGAAGGCATAGGGCGTGTAGGTCGTACCCCCGCTGCCGGTGCCCGACCCGACCGCGGCCATGTGGTTGATCACGGCGTCCACGTAGACGTCGACCCCCGCAACGCGGCACCGGTCGACCATCGCGGCGAACTCCGGACGGGTGCCGCTGCGGCTGGTCAACTGGTACGACACGGGTTGGTAGCGCTGCCACCACGGCCGACCGTCGGCCAGCACGTGCTCGTTCGGGGGCGACACCTGCACGGCGTCGTACCCGTTGGGGCCGAGGAACTCCTCGCACTCACGGGCCACGTCGGCCCAACGCCACTCGAACAGGTGGACGAAGACGCTCCCGGGCCGCTCGTTCGAGGTCACCGTCGAGGACGCCAGGGGGCCGGCGACCGCGGGAGGCGCGGCAGCTGCCGGTCGCGCCGGCCACACGGCCGACGAGCCGAGAGCCGCAGACGTCGCGGCGAGCGCGGCCACCCATGCCCCCGCGACCCGCAGAGCCCGCGGCCGTCGTCTCCCCACCGCCCCGAGTATACGAAAGCGGCACGCCGAGCGGGCGCAGTGGGTTTGACGAACGGCACGACGCTTGACCGCCGCGTGGTGAACAGGGTTAATTCGCCTGGTGTCACCCACCGGTGACAGTGCTGCCCCCCCACCGCCGGGCGGTGCTGCGTCGGCGGTCCGTGGACGCGAGCGGGGTCCACGGGCCGTCGGCACGCCACGTACGTCCGCCGCGGTCGTGGCGCGGCACTAGGTTGGCGAGGTGGCTGCATCGGCGGAGTTGATCGTCCCGGCCAGTCGCTACAACGAGCGGCGCCAGGTCTCCCAGGAGAACAAGCACGTCTGGCGGAAGAGCTGGCTGCTCGTGACCAGCACCGATCACGTCGCCGAGCCCGGGGACTTCGCCGAAGCCCGCTTCGGCCTCGCGCCCACGCTCGTGGTACGCGGCGACGACGGCCGTCTGCGGGGCTTCGAGAACGTGTGCCAGCACCAGGGCGCCCCCCTCTGCCTGGGAACGGGCGGTGGACTGCGTGAGATCGAGTGCGCCAACCATCGCTGGACGTGGGATCTCTCGGGCCGCCTCAAGGCCGTCGACTTCGGCGCGCCGGTCGAGGCCGACCAGGACATCCCCCTCCAGCCGCTTGTCATCGAGACGTGGGGCCCGTTGGTCTTCGCGAGCTTCGACCCGGCGGCCCCGCCGCTCACCGACGCGCTGTCCACCCTCGCCAGGACGCTCGACCAGGCCGACATCGATCCGGACGGGCTGCGTTGCCGCTCGGTCGTCTCCGTCGCCACCGACGGGAACTGGAAGTCGCTCCTCGACGGTGTCACCGGGGCCGGGGACGCGCCCGACCTCGGCTCCCGTCACCACCCCGGTCTGGCGGTGAAGGCCGACGCCGGCTCGGGCACCGTCACCGTCGTCCGGGTGCGCCCTGCGACATCGGTCGATCGCGCGTTCTTCGACGTGCTCACCTTCGAGCCCCGTGCCGCAGCCAGCCCGCCGACCGGGCCTCGCCCCCTCGACGTCACCTTGAAAGACGACGACGACGTGCCACCGGACTGCGGGGTGGACCTCGACCTCATCGCCTTCGCCCGAGCGCAACAGGGTGCGCCGACCCCCACGGACGACCTCGTCGTCGACGAGGCGAGCGCTCCCGAGCTCGTCGAGCTCCACGCCTGGCTCGACCGGCACCTGCCCCCACCGACGGCCTGACAGGAGCGAGCCCGTGCTCTTCGAGAAGCGCCTCAAGAAGCGCGGCGTGCGCTGCGACGCGGTGGTCGTCACGAGCAGGAAGACCGCGAGCTCGGTGGGCGGCACGCCCGCCGACACCAGGGTGATCTGGAAGGTCGAGGTCGAGGTCCGCCCACCCGGGCGCGCCCCCTTCCCCGATGAGATGACGGTCAAGGTGCCGCCGGGCCAGAGCGGCCCCATCGAGGGGACGACCTACCCGGCCTGGGCCCACCCGGACAAGGACGAGGCCTACATCGAGACCGACGGCGCCGAGGCCCTCGAGACCACGATGAACGCCCGGCTGGCCGCCAGCGGCCTACGGGTCGACGTCCCCGAGGGCGTCACCGACCCCGCGGAGATGACCCGCATCCTCAGCGAGCAGATCGAGGCCCAGCAGGCGGCGCAGGTCGCCGAGGACGCCGGCGGCGAGCCCGCGCCTAGCTGACGAGCGCGAGGACGTCGGCGGCCGCCGCGTCCCCGTCGAAGATGACCTCACCCTGGCGCAGGGCGATGCAGCGCTCGGCCTGGTCGACGTAGTTCGGGTCGTGGGTGGCCACGACGAGGGTGGCGCCGGCGGCGTGACGGGCGGCGAGCAACTCGACGAGGGCGGCCCGGCCGCTGAGGTCGAGGCCCACGAAGGGCTCGTCGATGAGCAGCAGCTCGAAGGGGCGGGTGAGGCCGATGGCCAGGGCGGTCTTCTGGCGAAGACCCCGACTGAATCGGGCGGGCAGGTCGTCGACGCGATCGGCCAGGCCGAGACGCTCGACCACCTCGGCCTCGGCATCGCCGTAGCCCTCGGTGCCGTGCAGGCGCCCGAGGTAGTCGATGTGCTCGCGCACGCTGAGGTCGTCGTAGAGGACGGGCTCGTCGGGCAGGAACGAGGTCAGGGCACGGGCCTCGAGGGTGCCCGAGAAGTTGCCGTCGATCTCGGCGTCGCCCTCGGTGGGGTCGAGGAGCCCGGCCACGAGGCGTAGGAAGGTGGTCTTGCCCGACCCGTTGTGCCCCACGAGTACGACGCTCTCACCGCGGGCGACCGAGAGGTCGAGCGGCGCGAGTGCCTGGGCCTCGCCGTAGGACTTCGACAGGCCGTCGGACACCAGCATGGGCAGCGGGCCCTGCGGCTTCTTCTTGCGCTTGCTCACGATCGCTCCAGTCGAGTGGTCACCTTGCGGGCGGAGGGCTTGGCCCCGGGACGAGCGGTGGACCGCGGGGCCGCACCTCCCGTCGACGGCGGACCGCCGCGTCCCGAGTCGCCGTCGTCGCCACCGGCCGCGGCTGTGGCCGTGGCCGGGGTGGCGCCCATCCCCTGCATCTCCTGCATGTTGCGCCACCAGGCCTTGATGGCGGAGCGCTGTTGGACCCAGCCGCCGACGAGGCCGGCGAGGATCACCACGAAGAAGCCCGACGTGACGGCGGCCTCGTACGGGTTGCCCCCGTTCTCGGAGGCGATCCGGGCGAACACCACGGGCAGGGTGCCGAGGACCGCCACCAGGGGCGGCCAGACGGTGCGGAACGCGGTGCGGGCACCTTGGACCTCCGGCGGCACCAGCTGCCAGTTGTCCGACGGCTCGGGCGCCCCCATGAGCACGCTGATCACGGCACCGGCGCCTCCGGCGAGGGCGGCGGGGACGACGCAGATCGCAGCCAGCTTCACCGCGTCGAGCGACGGGTCGACGACGACCGCGGCGATGGCGGCCACGATGGCGATCTTCAGCATCACCACGGCGGCCACCGGCAGGTGCCGCACCATGATGTAGCCGTCGGGCAGGGGCAGGGCCTCACGGCGGCCCGGGTGGTCGGTCTCCTGCGCCAAGGGCTCGATGGCGTCGAGCCCGCCCACGAACAGCGCCAGGCCGGCGACGATGGCGAGCGGGATGGTCCCTTCCCACACGCCGCGCAGCGCCAGGCCGGCCGCCACGCCCACGACCACGACGCGCCCGATGCGGGCGGCGGGCCAGCGCAGGATGCCGCGCACCCCGCGGTGCCAGATGGGGAAGCGGCCGTGGTGGCGCTCGCGGATCCAGGGGGTGGCGCGAGGCAGCTCCATGGCCAACTGGCGGCGCAGGACGATCACGGTGCGAAGGTCCTGGAGGGTGGCCGCGAACTTCAGCTGGCCGACCAGGCGGGTGCGGCGCTCGGCGGACTCGAGGGACACGCCGCCGATGCCGACGATCCCCAACACGACGAGCAGCACGGCGACCACCACGGGGATCACCGACAGGGGTGAGAACTCCAAGGGCCAGAGCGCCACCTCGCCGAGGTAGGCGGTGGGCGACGTCGGGAGCGCGTCGAAGGCGTCGGCGAGCGCCCACACCAACAGCGCGCCGCCGAGCACGGACGCCTGCCAGTGCCGGAGGCGTCGCCCGGACGCGATGAAGGCGCAGCCGATGGAGAGGGCCACGGCCGCCGAGGTGAACAGGGCGTCGGCGGCGATCCAGGCGAGTGCGCCGCCGCCGAGGCGTCGCACCGCGAGTTGGCCGGCGATGGCACCCACGACCACAGCGATGAAGATCAGGAAGCGGAGCTGGCGCACCGCAGGGCCACGGAGGGCTGCCTGCCGCGGCACCGGCGAGAGCAGCACGTGGCGCACGTCGGGCGCCTCGAGGGCGATGGGGCCACCCCGCGCCCCCGAGCGCAGCCCCATGGTGATGCCGAGGGCGACGAGCACGCCCAGCCAGGCCGGGCCGTCGTGGAGCACCTGGTCGATGCCGCTCTGCGAGAGCTCGTCGCCGCTGACCAGCCCGGACACCACCAGCACCGCGCCGCCGCCGAAGATCGCAGTGAGATACACCTGGTAGAGGGCGTCGACCCAGTGGATCTTCGCGACGCGGTTGCGCCGCCGGGCCGACCGCAGGGCGTTCAGCGCGGCGATGCTCTCGGCCGGTGCCACCGTGGTCATCACGCCGGGCATCGTACGCTCGCGCCGTGCCAGGACTGCCATCGCCATCGGCGGCGCTCCTTCTCGCCGCGGAGCTCGGCGATACCGCCTCGCTGCGCCACGAGGCCCTCCTCCTCGCCGCGGGGATCCTGGCCGGTGCCCTGCTGCTCATGGCCCTCGTCGCACTTGCCACCAGCCCCGCTCGCCCGACCCCCGGGGAGGCGACGATGGAGCTCGGGCCCGAGCCGCCGGCCGTGGTCGACCTGCTCACCGACGACTTCGAAGTCACCTCCGAAGCCGTCCCCGCCACCCTGCTCGACCTCGCCGCCCGGGGATGGCTCGAGCTCGAGTCCTATGGGCCGGATCAGACCATCTGCCGCCTCGACGGCGGCGAGCACGGTCCCCTGCTGCCCTATGAACGGCGCGTGCTGGACCACCTCCGTGGTGTGGCCGTCGGCGGCGTCGTGCCCGCCGAGGCGCTGACGACCGGGCCCGAGGACGTGTCGGCCTCCTGGTGGCGGTCCTTCCGCCGTGAGGTCATCGCCGACGCCCAGGCACGCGGGCTGTGCCGGCGTCGCTGGCCCCGCTGGGTGGGCGGCGTCTCGTGGGTGACCACGCTGGCCGCCGGCGGCCTGCTCTGGTTCGGGTTCTCAGGCGCCGAGGAGTCCGGCGCCGCCCCTCTCGTCATCGCGGTCATCGCCGGTGTCCTCCTCACCGGCTACGTCGCCGGTCGCATCAGCACGTCCGACCGCCAGCGCGACACCCCCGCCGGCCTCGACGCCGGGAGCCGGTGGCTCGGCGTCCGCCGGTACCTGGTCGAGCACGGCGAGTTCGGCGACCAGCCCGCGGCAGCCGTCGCCGTCTGGGACCGATACCTCGCCCATGCCGCAGCCATGGACCTCGCCGGCCTCGCCGTGCAGCAGCTCCCGCTGGGCGCCGAGGACGACCGCCACGCCTGGAGCGCGGTCACCGGCGAGTGGCGCCCGGTCGTCGTGGACTACCCCCGCTTCGAGCCGGGCTGGGGCCGTCACCCGGCGGCCGCCATCGCCCTCGGCGTGATCGGCGGCGGCTTCACCCTCGCGGTGATGTGGGCCTCGTGGCGCTACGCCGACGACACCAGCCTCGGTGGGCTGCTGGACGGGACCGACCCCGATCTGCGGCGCCGGGCCGGCTGGGCCGCGCTGGTCCTCTGCGCGCTGTGCCTGTTGCCGCTGGGCTACGCCGCCACCGCGTTGTGGCGGGGGGTGATCGACTGCTTCGGGACGTCCACGATGGAGGGCATGGTCCTGCGGACACGGCGCCGCGAGGGCGCCATCCAGGTGCCGAAGTGGATCCGGTACTTCACCGAGCCCGAACGACGCGGCCAGAAGGAGGCCGAGCCCCGCTGGTACGTGGCCGTCGACACGGGTGAGGCACCGCGGGTCGACGCCTGGCGCGTCCGCCGGCGCATCTACCAGCAGGTCCACCAGCACCAGCTCGTGCGGGTGGAGGTGCGGCCCCGACTCGGCCACGTCCGGTCCGTCACCGCCCTCACCCCCGTCGCGCCCGAGGTCACCACGCCCGGGGCCGCAGCGGTCGTCGACGGCACCGAGGCGTCGGCCGCGCTGCTGGCCGCGGCGCGCGCCCTCGCCGAGCAACGCTGAGGCGCCGCCGAAAAACCGATCAGGGGGCCCGATGACACAGGGAGGTGTGGACCGGAGGACCGACGCCGACCCCTCCTCGCCCTCGGACGCGGTGCTGCTGGCCGCGGTCGGGGACGGCGACCGAGCGGCCCTCGAGGTGCTGTACCGCCGTCACGCACCGTGGCTCACCCTCCGCCTCTCCCAGCGCTGCCGGGATGAGGATCTCGTCGACCAGGCCGTCCAGGACACCTTCGTGACCGTCTGGCGCAAAGCCGGCACGTGGACCGGCGCCGGCGACGTCGGCGCATGGATCTGGGGGGTGGCCATCCGCACCCTCATGGCCCGCATGCGCCCACGGTCCCCGCTCGTCGCCCGCCTGGCCGGCCGGCGCGGCGAGTCGCTGGCGTCGGCGGAGGACCTCGTCCTGACCGGTCTGCAGCACGGTGAGCTCGGGCCGGCCATCGACCGCCTCTCGCCCGAGCTGCGCGCGGTCGTGCAGGCCACAGTGCTCGACGGGCTCACCACGAGCGAGGCCGCGCGACTGCTCGGCGTGCCCCAAGGAACCGTGAAGACGCGGATGCGCAAGGCCCGCGAGGAGCTCCGCTCGGCGCTCGCCGCATCGGCGCCACCCACCCTCCCCCACATCGGAAAGGCACTGCCGTGACCGCCCCTTCGTGGCACCTCGACGAGGATCAGATCGACGACTTCACCGCCGCTGCGCTGGCGCCGGCCGACCAGTCGTCCGCAGAGGCACATCTGGAGGCCTGCCCCACGTGTCGAGCGGCAGTCGCCTCCAGCGCTCAGGCTGGGGCCCTCGCGGCGCGCCTCGAGCGTGTCTGGAGCGAGACCGCGGAGCGCATCGACGCACCTCGCGGGGGCCGGCTCGAGCGCTTCGCCACGGTCGTCGGCCTGCCGGACCACCTCGCCAGGGTGATCGGCGCGAGTGCCGGCTTCCGGGCGGCGTGGCTCGCGTCCATCACGGTGGCTGTCGTCGCCGGCCTGGCCATGGCGCGCGGCGACCTGGGCCCGGTCCCGTTCCTCCTCCTGTCCCCACTGGTGCCGGTCGCGGGTGTCGCCACCGCCTTCGGCGGCAGCAGCGCAGCGGCCGGCTGTCGCTCGGTCGAGATCGCCACCCCGTTTGGCGAGCTCCGCCTGGTCCTGCTGCGCACGGCGGCCGTGACGGCGACCTCGATCCTGCTGTTGGGCGCGACCGCGCTGGCGTCGACCGCGACCGGCCTCGAGGCGGTTGCCTGGCTCCTCCCGGCCCTCGCCCTGACCACGACGACGCTGGCGCTGACGACCCGGCTCACCCCCGAGCGGGCCGCGGGCGCGGTGGCCGTCGGCTGGATGCTGTTCGTCGCGGTCCTGGCCACCGAGCTGCCGCGCGCCAGTCGGCCCACCGCCGACGAGCTCGGCGCCATCGCGCTCCCGCTCCAGCTGACTGCGGTCGCCCTGCTGATCCTGTCGAGCGCTGCGTTCATCGTCCGCAAGGACCGCCTCGACCTGCCGGCCCGCTGACGCGGCGACCTCGACCGATCCCCTCGATCCCCTCGATCCCCTCGATCCCCTCATCTCCGGAGGACCCATGGCCACCACCGTCCGCATCGACGCCCTCCAGAAGCGCTTCGGCTCACTCCGGGCCGTGGACGGGGTGTCACTCGACCTGACGCCGGGCATCACCGGCTTCCTCGGCCCGAACGGGGCGGGCAAGACCACGCTGCTGCGGATGATGGCGACGGTCCTCGCCCCCGACGGGGGCTCGATCGAGATCCTCGGCCATCCCACCTCGACCTCGAGTGATCGCGAGGAGATCCGCCGGCGCCTCGGCTACCTCCCCCAGGAGCCGGGCTTCCACCGCAGCTTCACCGCGTTCGAGTTCGTGGACTACATCGCCATCCTGAAAGGCCTCACCGACCGCCGCCGCCGCCACGACGAGGTGCGTCGGGTGTTGACCCTCGTCGGGCTCGAGGCCGTGATGCACAAGCGCATCCGCAAGCTGTCCGGCGGCATGCGGCGACGGGTGGGCATCGCCCAGAGCCTGGTCGGTGACCCCGACCTGCTCGTGCTCGACGAGCCCACCGCGGGCCTCGACCCCGAGCAGCGCCTCCGCTTCCGGGAGGTGCTGACCGCACGGGACGAGGGGCGCACGGTCGTGCTGTCCACCCATCAGACCGACGACGTCGCCGCACTCTGCCAGCGGGTGGTGGTCATCCTCGGTGGGGTCGTCCGCTTCGACGGCCGACCCGCCGACCTCACCGCCACCGCGGTCGGCCACGTCTGGGTCGCCGAGCAGCGTGACCCCTCCGCCCAGCTCGCGTGGGCCGGGCCCGACGGTCGGGTCCGCCACATCGGGAGTCCGCCGGCGGGCGCCGAACCGGTCGATCCGACGCTCGAGGACGGCTACCTGCTGCTCGTCGGCGCCGAGGCGCTGCGCACCGGGGACCCCGGCGGCGCCGCGAGGGCCGCCTGATGGAGCTGTTCGTGCTGCTGGCCCTGGTCGGCGGCGGCGTCCTCGTCTACCGCCACGTCTCGGCCGACGCCGCCGGACCGGATCTGGCGTGGAGGGGCCGATCGACCGCCGGCGTGGCCGCTGCTCCCGGGCTCGCGCCCTATCGGAGCGAGCGGGCCGCCTCGTCGCTGTCCGTCGCCGCCGGGCTCTCCCGCATCGAGACCCGGCGACTGCTGGCCAGCCCGCTGCTGTGGGTCGGGCTCGCGCTGGTCGGGCTCACCTGCCTCATGGTGCTCGACTCCGGGATCCCGGATCAGAGCGAGTGGCTCAGTCTGTCGGGCCGCTTCATCCCGCTGTTGATCTTCCCGCTGTGCGGGATGGTGCTCATCGCCGCCAACCGGGCCGCGCTCCGCCCCCGCCGCGACGGCACGGTCGAGCTCCTCGACAGCCTCCCCGCTCGACCGGCCACCCGCACCCTCGCCCTGCTCCTCGCCCTCTGGGGCCCCGTACTGGTCGGCGCGGGGGCGGCGGCGGCGCTCGCCGTCAGTGTCTGGTTCGGCGCCGGCAAGGAAACGGGGGCGTCGTTGTGGTCCCGATCCAGCCTGGGCCCGCCGTTCAGCGACATCGGCACCGCCGACATCATCGGCGCTGTCGTGCTGGTCGCCTGCGCCGGCGCGTTGGGCATCGTCCTGGCCCGCCTGCTGCCGTGGGGCCTCGTGCCGATCGTGGCCTTGGTGGTGGTCGGCATCCTCACCGCACGGCTCGGCGCGGATGGCCTTGCGCCCGCGGTGGCCGGCCTCAGCCCCGTGGCCAACGGCGCCGATCTGCCGGCCTTCCTGTCGCCGGTGGCGCAAGGGTGGCACGTCGTCTACCTGGTCGGCCTCGGGGCGGTCGCCGCCGGCGCAGCGTTCCTGTTGGACCGGGAGCGCCGGTGGGGCCTCACCCTCCTGGCCGTCGCCGCCGTCCTCGTCACGGCATCGGTCGTCGCGCAGAGCCGAACCTATGCCGGCGACACCGCCGACCAGCTCGCCGACCTCGTCACCGATCCCGCCGCCAACCAACGGTGCATCGGCGACGACTCGGTGACGGTCTGCCACTTCCCCGAGCTCGACGAGATCGCTGCGGGCTGGTTGGCGTTGGCCGGGCCGGTGCGCGACGCCGCGCCGGCCGACGCCCTCGACGGGCCCCTCGAGATCCACACCCGCCTGTCGGGGGAGGAGATCGGGCAGCTGGGTGCCCCGGTCCGCGCCGAGCTGGAACGTCGGGGCGACCTCTACCCCTGGACCGACGAGCCCGGGATGCACCCCGACCTGCGGTGGGGGGAGGGCGACGGCGACACCCTGCGTGCCCTGTTGGTGGCGCACTCGCTCGTCGGGCTGCCCGAGACGGGCGCCCCTCCCGTCGTGGCCTGCTATGCCGGGGGCCAGGCCCGTGCCGCGGTGGCGGTGGCGCTGGCCGGGCGTGGCCTGGACGCAGGGGGCCGGGACGACCTCCGAGCACCCACGGCCGGCGGCGGCATCGACGAGGCCGGCGGGTCAGCTGACGCCGCCTACGGCGACCCGTCGCTCACCACGCTCTCGGAGGCCGACTGGGAGGTCGACAGCGAGCCCGCCGTCGTGCACCACGAGAGTGACCTCGCCCTCGGTCGGGTGCTGCTGGACCGCCCCGTCGAAGACGTGCGCGACGTGCTCGCGGCCGACTGGGACCGGTGGATCGACCCGGCCACGCCGACCATCGACCTCGCGGAGGCCTTCGGACTGACGTCGACCCCACCGGCCCCCACGCCGGAGGGTCTCGAACCGTGCCGGTGACGCCGTGTCCCTGACCCCCGACACCCCTCTGACCCCCGGCACACCCTCGCCCTTCGACACTCCGACGGCCCCTCGAGCGTCCCTGGCCCGCGGCACGCACCTGACCGCCTGCCTCGACCTGGTCCGACCCACGGCACGGGCCGCGCGGCTGCCGGTGGTCGCCGCCGGCCCGGTCCTCGCACTGGCGCTCCTGGCCGGCCTGTCGTTGTTGGAGCGCCCGGTGGCCCTGCTCCTGGTGCTGGTGGGCCTGGTGATGGTCGCCCCGATCGGCTACCTGTTCGACGACGCCGCCGCCGACGTCCTGGCCGCCTCCCCCTCGACGTTGGCGCGCCGGCGCCTGGTTCGGGTGGCGCTGGGCTCACCCGTGCTGCTCGTGGGGTGGATGGTGGCCGTCGATCGGGGCGCCTACCTCGACGGGTACGCCGCGCTGCCCGTGGGCGCGCTCTCGGCCGAGGTCCTGGCCCTGGCGTGCCTCACGCTCGCCGTCGCCGCGGTCGCCGCCGGCCGCGGCGACCGTTCCCCCGGCCTGTCGGCGGCCGTCGGCCTCGTCGTCGTGGTGGCGACGCTGTTCGTGCTGCGCCAGGCCGTCCCGGCCGGCTGGCCCGTCCCCGAGCTGCAACCCAACCTGCACCATCGCCGCTGGTGGTGGGTCACGGCGGCATCGGTCGCGACCATCGCGTGGACCAGCCGAGATCCCGCGGCGCGTCGGCGGCCGCTCAGAGGACCAGCAGGGCCTCGGCGATCTGGATGGCGTTGAGGGCGGCGCCCTTGCGGAGGTTGTCGCCGCTGAGGAACAGCGCGAGGCCGTGCTCGACGGTGTCGTCGCGGCGGATGCGGCCCACGAAGGTGGGGTCCTGGCCGGCGGCCATGAGCGGGGTGGGGACGTCGGTGAGGACGACCCCGGGCGCCTGCGCCAGCAGCTCGCGGGCCCGGTCGGGGGTGATGGGACGCTCGAACGAGGCGTTGATGGCGAGGGAGTGCCCGGTGAACACCGGCACCCGCACGCACAGCCCCGAGACGGGGAGGTCGGGCAGCTCGAGGATCTTGCGGCTCTCGTTGCGGAGCTTCTGCTCCTCGCCCGTCTCGCCGAGGCCGTCGTCGATGAAGTCGCCGGCGTGGGGCAGGACGTTGAAGGCGATGGGGCCGGGGAAGACCTGGGACTCGGGGTACTCGACCGCGGACCCGTCGAGGGCGAGGGCGATGGCCCGGTCGGCGACCTTGCGGGTCTGCTCGTCGAGCTCGCTGGTGCCGGCGAGGCCGCCCCCGGAGACCGCCTGGTAGGTGCTGATGGTGAGGGTGCGCAGGCCGGCCTCGTCGTGCAGCGCCTTCAGGGGCGCCATGGCCACCATGGTCGTGCAGTTGGGGTTGGCGACGATGCCCTTGGGGATCGAGCGCAGGGCGTGGGCGTTGACCTCCGGGACCACGAGGGGCACGTCGGGGTCCATGCGCCACGCCGAGGAGTTGTCGACGACGATGGCGCCGGCCGCCGCCACCTTGGGGGCGAGCTCCTTCGAGGTGGCGCCACCGGCGGAGAACAGGGCGACGTCCACCCCGGAGAAGTCGGCGGTGGCGGCGTCCTCGACGACCACCTCCTTGTCGCCCCAGGCGAAGGTGCGGCCCGCGGACCGGCTGGAGGCGAAGGCTCGCAGCGAGGCGACGGGGTAGCCCCGCTCGGCGAGGATGTCGAGCATCACGCCGCCGACCTGGCCGGTGGCCCCGACCACGCCGACGTTGACACCGGATTGTGCGTCGAACATGCCCCTCAGGCTACGGCCTCCCCCCACCGTCGCCCCAGCGCATTCCCCACCGCCCCGCTTCTGGTAGCTGGCTGGCAACACCAGCGTTGCCGACTCGTCACCAGAACGAAAGCGCTCTGCTTCTGGTACCTGGTTGGCTACACCAGCGTTGCCAACTCGTCACCAGAACGAGCGGGGTGGCGCCGGATCAGGCGGTCGCGGGGGCCTGGGAGAGGCCGTACGCGTCGTGGAGGACGACGACGGCCTGCTCGAGCTGCTCGGCGGCGATCACACAGGAGATGCGGATGGCCGAGGTCGAGATCATCTCGATGTTGATGCCGTTGCCGGCGAGGGTCTCGAACATCGTCGCGGCGACGCCGGGGTTCGACTTCATGCCCGCGCCCACGACGCTGACCCGGGCGATCCCCGAGTCGGCGGTGACGCCGGTGGCGCCGATCTCCTCGGCCAGGCCCTCGGTGATGGCGAGGCTGGTGCCGAGGTCCTCCTTGGGCGCCGTGTAGGAGATGTCGGTGACGCCGTCCTCGGACACGTTCTGCACGATCATGTCGACGTTGACGTTGCTGTCGGCGAGGCGCCGGAACAGCGAGGCGGCGATGCCGGGGCGGTCGGGGACGCCGGTGATGGTGACCTTGGCCTCCGAGTCGTCGTCGACGACCGCAGAGATGATGGCGTGCTCCATGGACTCCTCCTCCGTCACCCAGGTGCCGACCTCCCAGGTGAAGCTGGAACGCACGTGCAGTCGCACGTGGTGGTTTCGGGCGAACTCGACCGAGCGCATGGCGGGCTTCGGGCACCCCGCCGCGGTCATCTCCAACAGCTCGTCGAACGAGATGTGGTGCATCTTGCGGGCGTCGGGCACGAGGCGGGGGTCGGCGGTGAACACGCCGGACACATCGGTGTAGAGCTCGCACACGTCGGCCTCGAGCGCCTCGGCCAGCGCCACCGCGGTGGTGTCCGAGCCACCCCGGCCCAGGAACGTGACGTCGCGCTCGACGGACACGCCCTGCGAGCCGCCCACGACCGGCACCCGGCCGGCGGCGAGGGCATCGGCCACCCGGTCGGGCTTCACCTCGAGGATCTTGGCGTTGGTGTGGTTGGTGTCGGTGAGGAAGCCCGCCTGGCTCCCCGTGAACGAGTCGGCGGGGACGCCCATGGCGTGGAGGGCCATGCACAGCAGCGCCGTGGCCTTGCGCTCGCCGGCGGTGATGAGCATGTCCATCTCGCGACCGGGGCGGTTGGAGCCGGAGACCTCCTCGGCGAGACGCAGCAGGTCGTCGGTCTCCTTGCCCATGGCGCTGACGACGACGATGACCTCGTCGCCACGGCGATGGCTCCGCGCGATCTGCTCGGCCACGGAGCGCATGCGCTCGGGGTCGGCGACGGACGTCCCGCCGTACTTCTGGACGACCCTCACCGGGATCCGCGCCTCACGGGCATCATCATGGTGCGCCGGCCGCGGCCCCCTCAACGTGGTTGGTGCCCGCTCAGCGGTCTGCGACTTGCTCCAGCAGGGGACGGAGGTGCTCGTACATCGCCGCCGCCTCGATCCGGGCACCGGTCTCGTTGGTGTGGCTCCAATCGAAGAAGATGGGCTGATCGACATCATCGAAGATGTCGGTCAGGTCGATCGGGTCGACACCCGACTGCGCCGCGGCCTCGTCCGCGATGCGGTTCGAGGTGGGCAGGAAGTCGACGGGGAACTCCAGGTTGTTCAGCACCGTGGCGAGCCCGGGGGCCCCCGCCTCCATGGTCTGCACATGGGGCTGCCAGAACAGCAGCGTCGGGACGTCGTACTGCTCACCCAGTGCCCGGGCCCGCGCCGCGGTCTGGCCGTACTGCTCGGCGGCGAGGCGGGCCTGTCGCTCAGAGTCGTGGGTCTCGGTGTAGCCACGGTCGCGCGCGTCCTGTGCCCGCTCGGCCTGCAACTCCTTGCTCACCGCGAGGGTCTCGGGCTCGGCGGTGTCGAGCAACCCGTAGCGCTCGCGCTCGAAAGCCACGGCCAGGTCGTTCACCCCGTCGAGGAAGACGGCGAGGTCGGGCCGCTCACCCGCGGCGAGGCGATCCTCGAAGACCTGGGTCTCCTGGGCGTTCACGTACCCCGAGACCCCGAAGTTCACGACCTCGATGCGATAGCCGTCGGCCTCGGCCTCTCGCACGAGGTTGGAGGCGATGGTGTGCTCGTCGCGCTGGCCCAACCCGTACGCCGTGGACCCCCCGAACAACCAGACCGTCAGGTCGGGATCGTCGACCTCGTAGGTCACGCGGTGGCCGTCCACCACGCTGACGTAGCGACCCTGGCGGTCGACGTTCACCTGTCCGTAGCGGTCGTCGCCGGTCTGGAGCTGGTTCGTCTGCTCCTCGATGACGTCGGCGCCCCACGGCTCCCCCGGGAACGTCTGCTCCGACACGCGCACGCCCTCGGCTGTGACGGCCCACTCGTCGGTGGCGACGCCGGCGCCCCCCGCCGACGACGTGGCGCGTGGGGCGAAGGCGGTGAAGTCGGAACGGGAACCGCGGGCGAGCACGAACCGGTGATAGACGGGAACGGCCACCGCGGCGAGCACCACGAGCACCACGGCGACCCGGGCCAGACGGCGGCCGACGTGGCCGCGTTGCCGAGGCTCTCGCCCGTACTGGCGCCGATCCACCGCGCCCGGCTCGTGGTCGTGCCAGCCGACCTTCGCGGATCCCGGCACCAACAGGTCGATGCCGAGCACCCGGTTGAGCAGCGACACGGGCACGACCGCGACGAGCCAGAGCAGCCCGAGCAGCACCACGGTGAGCACCCGCCCGACCCAGTGGCCCACCCATTCGATCACCCGTTCCAGCGCTCGCCCGACCTTGGGCGTGAGCAGGCCGGACACCGCGAGCACGACGGCGACGGACACGAGAACGGCGGCGAGACCCGTGCGACCCCGCCACGCCATGAACGTGGCGACGAGCGACAGGCCGATCAGACCCGGGAGCACCGACCGCAGGCGCACCCACAGCACGCCGTGGCGTTCGTGGTCGGCGCCGGTCGCCGCTGCGGACACGGGCCATTCCGGGGTGGAGGGTCGCGAGCGATCAGCGACGGCCACCGAAATCGATGTGTTGTCGGGGTCCGGCGGCAACAGCGCCCTTTCTCGCAGCTTCCGGCCCCGCACCTTAGGAGGTCGGGCTCGGCCTCGGGCAGCGGCCGCCACCGAATGCACGGTACGGCCCTGGGACCCGGCCGCCGCACCGCCGCCCGAGAGCCGCGACAATGGCGTCATGACCACCGTCTCGTCGTACAACCCCGCGCGGCCCGCCGAGGTCCTCGGCGAGTTCCCGAGTGCCGACGCCGCCGCCGTCGATGCCGCCGTCACCGCCGCGGCAGAGGCCCAGCGCTCTTGGGCGAAGGTGCCCGTGCCGCTGCGGGCCGACATCATCGCCGAGGCCGGCCGCCTGCTCGCTGCCCGCAAGGACGAGCTGGCCGTCCTGGTCAGCCGCGAGGCGGGCAAGGTGCTCATCGAGGGTGGCGGCGAGGTCCAGGAGGCCATCGACATGGCCGCCTACGTCGCGGGGCAGGGCCGGTCGGCCTTCGGCGACGTCGTGCCCTCCGAACTGCGCAACAAGATGGCGTGGACGACGCGCATCCCGGTCGGCGTGGTGGGGATGATCACGCCCTGGAACTTCCCCATCGCCATCCCGTCGTGGAAGTGCTTCCCCGCCCTGCTGGCAGGCAACGGCATCGTCATCAAGCCGTCCGAGCTGGCCCCGGTGTGCGGCGAGGCCTTCATCGAGGTGCTGGCCGAGTCCGGCGTCCCCGATGGCCTCATCCAGGTGGTCCACGGCACCGGCGAGACCGGCGCCGCCCTCACCACGCACCCGGGGGTCGGCGCGGTCAGCTTCACCGGCTCCGTGCCCACCGGCCGCAAGGTGGCCGCCGCGGCGATGGAGACCGGGCCGCGCCTCGTCTCGCTCGAGCTCGGCGGGAAGAACGCCATGATCGTGCTCGACGACGCCGACCTCGACCTCGCCACCGACGGCGCCCTCTTCGGCGCCTTCGGCAGCTCCGGCCAGCGCTGCACCTCGACGTCCCGCCTCGTCGTCCAGCGCGGCGTGGCCGCCGAGCTGGTCGAGCGCGTCGTCGCCCGCGCCGCCGAGCTGAAGCTGGGTGACCCCGTCGACCCCACCACCGACGTCGGCCCCGTCATCACCCGCCAGAGCGCCGAGCGCATCGCCGGGATGCTCGACGCCGCCGTGGCCGAGGGCGCCGCCATCGCCGGCGCCAGCGGCATCACCGAGGTGGACGGCTGCGAGGGCGGCGCCTTCTTCCGGCCCACCGTGCTCGCCGGCGTCGAGCCGGACCACCGCATCGCCCGGGAGGAGGCCTTCGGGCCGCTGCTCTCGGTCATCGAAGTGGATTCGCTCGACACCGCCGTCGACATCGTCAACCAGGTGGAGTACGGCCTGTCCGCCGCGGTCTACACCCAGGACATCAACCGGGCCCTCCAAGCGGTCGACGGCATCGACACGGGCATCTGCTATGTCAACGCCCCCACCATCGGCGCGGAGATCCCCCTGCCCTTCGGCGGCACCAAGCACACCGGAAACGGCTTCCGCGAGGCCGGCGCCCGCGGCATCGAGCAGTTCAGCCAGATCAAGACCGTCTACGTGGACTACTCCGGCCGCCTCCAGCGCGCCCAGATCGACACGTGACACTGGCTCCTCCTTCGTCGGAGCGCCTTCGGCATCCGGTTCGTCCGCGGCGCTCCCCGCCTCCGGCGGTCAACCGAACCCACCCGTCACCAGCGCCTTGCGCCACCAGCGACCTTGCCGAGGAGGCCGGCGCGTCCCGGCGCGATGGGGTGAGCGCGCGCCCGCTTGCTAGCTTTCCCCGCCGTGGGTACTGAGAAGCGGGAACGACAGAAGCAGGCACGACAGGCTCGGATCGAGGCCGCACAGGCCGAGCAGCGCCGCCGGGCGCAGCGGCGGCGCTACCTCACCTTCGGGATCGTCGGTGTCGCCGTGCTCGGGGCCCTGTTCGCCTACTCGACCTTCGCCGGCGACGACAGCGAGGACTCGGCCTCGGACGCCACCACCACGACCACCGCGGTCGACCAGCCCGCCGACGCCGCCTTCGCGTACGGCGACGGCGAGTGCGCCCCCGACACCCCGCCCGCCGATCCCGTGCTCGACTACGACGGCGCCTTCCAGGACTGCCTCGACCCCGACACGGGCTATGTCGCCGTGTTCGACACCAACCAGGGCGAGATCCGGGTCGACCTGAACACCACGGACACCCCCGGCACCGTCAACAACTTCGTGAACCTCGCCCGCAACGGGTACTACGACGGCACCGAGATCTTCCGCACCGACACCTCCATCGGCATCATCCAGGGCGGCTCGCCGCACACCAACGACGCCAGCGACCCGGGCCCCGGCTACACCATCCCCGACGAGGGTGACGGCTACACCTACGAACCCGGCCAGCTCGTGATGGCCCGCTCGGCCGGCCCCGACAGCGGCTCCGCGCAGTTCTTCTTCGTGGGCACCGACGCCGCCTCGGCCCTCGACGGACAGGGCACCTACGTCGTGTTCGGCACCACCGACGACGCCGGCATCGAGGTCATCAACGCCGTGCTCGCCCTCAACGAGGACGACCCCGCCAGCGGCCTCGGCGGCGCCCCCAGCGAGACGGTCACCATCAACTCGGTGACCATCGAAGAGACCGCCGGCTCGGGCGGCGGCGACTCGACCACCACCACCGCCGGCTGATCCGCCACCGCTCCCCCGCCGCTCCCCGAATCTCCCGTTCTGGGACCAGAAACAGAACGGTGAGAGCGGGGTTCTGGTCCCAGAACAACGAGGGATCGACGGTCGTCAGGCGAGGCCGAGGCGGACGAGCTGATCGTCGGGCGCCTCGAGGACGAGCAGGGCCTCGCGCAGGAGGTCGGCGTGGTCCGCCTCGGACCGGTCGCCGACGAGGTCGTGCTCCTCACCCGGGTCCTCGTCGAGGTCCCACAGGTGGTTGCCCGTCATCGGGTGACCCAGGGCCCAGAAGGGCAGCAGATCGCCGGTGACGAAGGGCTGGCGGATCACCGGGATGGACGAGCCGGGCATGTGGTCGAGCACGGCCCGGTGGTCCGGCGGCGGGAGCGGCACGAAGCCGGGGACGTGGACCGGCATGGTGGACCAGCGGTTCGACCACATCGAAAGCGGCTCGTTGGCGCCGGCCGGGCCTCGGGCGTACTTGGTGTGGCCGTCGAGGAGGTGCACCTCGCGGCCCCAGATGCCGGCGAGCGCCCAGTCCCGCACCGAGTCGACCGCGCCCTCGAGCAGCGGCACCAGCGAGTGGCCGTGGGTGCGGTGCCCGACCGTGACCCCGAAGACGTCGGCGAGGGTGGCGTGCAGGTCGACGCTCGTGGTCAGGGCGTCGGACGAGCCGGGGGCGAGACCGGGCCACGCCACCAACAGCGGGATGTGCGACATGGGCTCGTAGAGCGGCACGCCCGGCTTGCCGAACACGTCGTGCTCGCCCAGGTAGTGGCCGTGGTCGGTGGTGACGATCACGGCGGTGTCGTCCCAGGCCCCCTGGCGGTCGAGCTCGTCGAGAAGGCGACCGAACCAGTGGTCGATCATGGTGAGCTTCGAGCCGTAGTTGGCGCGGACGTGGCGGGCCTGGCGCTCGGTGAGCACGCCGTTGGCCACGGTGTCGGTGGAGTACGGCGGCCAGATCAGCAGCGGCTCGTCCCAGTCGGGGTCGTACATCCCGGCATAGGGCGCGGGGGTGTCGAAGGGCTCGTGCGGGTCGAACTCGTCGACGAACAGCAGCCAGCGGTCGTGGGCGGCGGCGCTGGTGGCCAGCCACTCCGTGGCGGCGGTCAGCGTGCGGGGACCGGGGAAGTCGCTCTCGTCGCGGAACCACGAGCGGGAGGTGTCGTAAGCCCGTGGGATCCACGCCTCGGCCGCGGGCAGCGCCGGCGCCCCCGCCCACGACGGGTCGGGCCGGGTCTTCCACGGGTCGCCCTCGTGGCCCCGCTCGTAGACCCAGGCCGTGAAGTCGGTGTGGTAGTTCTCGCCCCCCGTCTCGAACAGGTGCGGGTGGTCCGTGCACAACATGGTGGTGACCCCGGCCTCGCGCAGGGCGTAGGTGACGGCCTGCTCCCAGATCTCGACCGACCCCCACGGCCGCCACAGGAAGTCGAGGGCGCCACAGAGGATGTCGTGGCGGGCGGGCATGCACGGCAGCGAACCGACCACGTGGCGGTCGAAGCGCACCGAGCGCGCCGCGAAGCGGTCGAGGTTGCGGGTGGCGAACTCGTCGGACCCGTAGGCGCCCAGGTGGTGGCGGTTGAGGCTGTCGAGCAGCACCACAACGACGTTGTGTGGAGGACGCGGCCCGACGGTCACGCCCGCGCCCGCCCCGTCCGTGTCGGCGGCGAAGGTCATGCCGGGGGGTGGCCCGGGCTCAGGGAAGGACCGAGAGCGGCTGCGCCTGGCCGTCGACGAACACGGCCACCTCGCCGGCGCCGGCCGACCGCCACGTGCCGTCGGGGTCGCGGATGAGGGCCGTGCGGTCGTCGATGCCGGCGATGGGCAGGCCCCGGGGCGCGAGCTGGATCGTGCGATGGGCCTTCTCCCGCGACCAGTGGTCGTGGTGGGGGATGACCGCGAGGCCCGGCAGCAGCCCGAGGCCGACGGCAAAGGCGCCGCCGCGGGGGTCGACCATGGGATCGCACAGCACGCGGGCGGCGCCGCCCGAGGCGGCCAGCACGGCGCCACCCTCCCAAGCGGTGAGGAGGGCGTCCCAGACGAGGGACTCTTTGAACACCGACCGGAGGTGCATCGACGAGCCGCCCGTCACGTAGAGGAAGCGGGCCGCGGCGACCGCGTCGGCGTGCTCCTGCACGAGGGCGTCAGGACGGCGCAGGACATCGAGCCCGCGGACCGAGCCGCCGAGGGACTCGAACCAGGTGGTGGCGGCGGCGACCTCACGGGCGGGGTGCTCGTAGGCGGCGGCGGTGGGCAGGACCACGACCTCGGTACCGCCGCTGGCGGCGAGGAGCTCGACGTCGAAGGTGCAGCCGTCGGTGAAGGCTTCGCCGCCCACGAGGGCGAGAGGTCCGGTCACTGGTGCTCCTGGGAGGTGGCCGTGCCGGCGTCGCCGGCAGCAGCGTTGGCGTCGGTGACGTCGGCGGGCCGGCGGGTGGCGGCACCCAGGATGAAGGTGCGGATGGGCCAGACGACCGGCGGCATGTTGATCCTCTCGATGTCGACGATGGTCAAGTGGTTGGCGCGGATGGCCAGCGGGAGGTCACGGTCGATCTCCCAGCCGGACACGACCCGCACCATCGGGCTGGCGGCCGAGCGCAGGCGATGGCCGAAGCCGGGCTGGCGCACGGGCTCGAGGAACAGTAGACGCCCTTCCGGGGTCAGCAGACGACGCACCGCCGCCAGTTCGGTGGGCAGGTCGGGAACGGCCGCGAGGTGCAGGACCGAGACGATGGTGTCGAACGACCCGTCCGCCGCGTGCTCGGCGCCCGGTGCGTCGCCGAGGGCGGCGGCCGCCGCCGTGCGCGCCCGCACCACCTCGTCGGCGCGGGCCAGCAGCTCGGGCTCGGTGCCGTCCCCCAGGTCGAGCACCCGGCCCTCGGCCCGCCCGAGCAGACGGCGGCGCTGCTCTCGCAGCACGGCCCGCGCCACCGGGGGGAGGGCCCGCAGCACGCCCGAGGGGAACGGGGGCAGGGGGTCCACGGCCGCGACACTACCGGTGGGCTTTGGAGTCGGCGGGGGGCCGATCGATAACGTGCCCGCCATGACGATCAAGAAGGTTGGGATCCTCGGCTCCGGCATCATGGGCGCCGGCATCGCCGAAGTGGCGGCGAAGGCGGGCCACGAGGTCGTGCTGCGGTCACGCAAGCAGGAGACCGCGGACGAGATGCTGGCGGCGCTCGAGAAGTCGCTGGCCCGCCAGGTGGACAAGGGCCGCCTCGAGGCCGCCGACCGCGACGCCACCCTTGCTCTGGTCACCGCCACCTCCCAGATGCACGCCCTCGCCCACTGCGACCTCGTCATCGAGTCCGTGGTCGAGGACCTCCAGGTGAAGCAGCACCTCTTCGCCGAGCTGCACGACGTCTGCAGCGACTACACCATCCTCGCCACCAACACCTCGACCCTCCCCGTGATCGAGATGGCCATGGTCACCGACCGGGTCGACAAGGTCTGCGGCGTCCACTTCTTCAACCCGGCGCCGGCCATGAGCCTGGTCGAGATCGTCCGACCCCTCACGGCGTCCGACGAGACCATCGACGCGGTCAAGGCCTTCGCCTCCGCCTGTGGCAAGGACCCGGTCGAGGTCAAGGATCGGGCCGGCTTCATCGTCAACGCCCTGCTCTTCCCGTACCTCAACAATGCGGTGCGGATGATGGAGACCGGCACCGCCAGCCGCGAGGACATCGACACGGCCATGAAGGGCGGCTGCAACTTCCCGATGGGCCCGCTGGCCCTGCTCGACCTCGTGGGCCTCGACACCTCGCTGTCGATCCTCGACGCCCTCTACGACGAGTTCCGCGACCCGAACTACTCGGCCATGCCCCTGCTGCGCCGCATGGTCGCCGCCGGCCAGCTGGGCCGGAAGTCGGGCGTCGGCTTCTACGACTACCGCAAGTAGCCCCCTCGGCGTCCCTCGGCGCCCGGCGGTTCGACGACGCCGGTTCTGGCTCCCGATTCGATCGCTCGAGCGGTCGGATCGGGAGCCAGTTCGCGTTGGGTGCGGTGCGTTTGGCCCGGGGCGGCGCAAGACTGGCCGGATGCGGAAGCGACGCCAGCGCACGGAGGAGACCCGGTCGGCGAGCGAGCTCGTGGCCGGCGCCCTCGCCGAGGACGCCGTCGAGGGCAGCCGCCGCGCTCGGATGAGCGCCGCCCTACCGGCCCTCGCCCTTGACGCCCGCCAGGCCGGGAAGAAGGCCGTGTCCAACGGCCAATGGCTCACCGAGACGACGGCCGGGCTGGCCCAGCACCTGCCCGTGCGCGACCAGGCCACCCTCATCGCCCACCACCAGGGCAAGACCGGTCCCGAGCTCGCCGACGCACTGATCCGCAACGCCGGCGTGGCCAGCGGCGCGGTCGGTGCCATCGCCGGCGCGCTCATCGGCGCGGAAGAGCTCATCCCCCACACCTGGGCGACGGTGCCCTTCGAGCTGGCCGCCGAGACCGCCCTCGTCGTCGCGATCGAGATGAAGCTGGTGGCCGAGCTCCACGAGGCCCTCGACCGCCCCATCCCCGCCGCCGGCGCCCAGCGCGGCCTCCTCGTGGCCCAGAGCTGGGCCGAGAAGCGGGGGGTCAACCCGCAGGACCTCGTCCTCGGGGTCGGCGCCGCCGACATCTTCGGGCGCCAGGCGCGGGTGACGTTGACCGTCGCCATCCGCCGCCGCCTCACCCACCGGTTGGGACGCAGCCTGGCGACGCTCATCCCGCTGATGGCCGGGGCGGTGGCCGGCGCCGTGTTGAACCGGCGTGCCACCGTCGCCATCGGCCAGACCGTGGCCGCCGACATCGACCACCGCTTCACCGTCGTGAACGGGCAGGTCATCCCCCTCACCGCGTAGCCGTTCCCCCTCCCCCGTTCCTGCGGCACTCGCGCCGGCGCGGCGGACGCCGACGACGCCAGTTCGCCGGACTGTGGCGCACCGGTAGCGTGGCCGGCGGTGCCACCGCTGGAGCCCGACCCCACGCCCTGGGACCTGCCCGACCCGCGCTGGGCGCCCGAGGGCGACGACCTCATCGGCCTGGGCGCCGACCTCGAGCCCGGCACGCTGCTGGCCGCCTACCGCGCGGGGCTGTTCCCCATGCCCACCCGGCGCATGCCATTGCCCCGATCGGGACGTTCCGGCCGCGCCGTGGGCTGGTGGTCGCCGGACCCCCGCGGCGTCCTCCCCCTCGACGGCCTGCGCCTCACCAAGTCGCTGCGCCGGTCCGTGCGCCGCTACGAGGTCCGCCTCGACACCGTCTTCGAGGACGTGGTGGTGGCCTGCGCCGACCCCACGCGCCCGCACGGTTGGATCTCGGCCGACATCGTCGCCGCCTACCGCCGCCTCTTCGAACTGGGGTGGGCCCACAGCGTCGAGACGTGGTGCGACGACGAGCTGGTCGGGGGCCTCTACGGCGTCTCGATCGGCGGGCTCTTCGCCGGCGAGTCGATGTTCCACCGGGCGACGGACGCCTCCAAGGTCGCGCTGGTGGCCCTCGTCGAGCTGCTGACCGGCGCGGGCGGCGACGTCGACCGCCTCCTCGACGTCCAGTGGCTCACCCCGCACCTCGCCTCCCTCGGCGCGATCGAGCTGCCCCGTCCTGACTACCTGGACCGCCTCGCCGCCGCCCTCCCCCTCCCCGACGCCTTCACCCCCTGACCGCCGACGAGGTGCCGGCTCCGGCCGGGGTCAGCGGTCGCGGGGGCCGAGGCGCCGGCCGGCGAGGCCGAGGGCGGTGCCGACGGCGAGGCCGCCGACCACGTCGGAGGCGTGGTGGTCGCGCACGTGCACCCGGCTGGCGGCGATGACGAGGGCGATCGCCCACCAGAGCGGCCACAGGCGGGAGCCCTCGGACAGGATCGTCGCCACCGTCGCCGACGAGGCCGAGTGCCCGCTCGGGAAGCTGGACGTATTCTGCAGCCGGATCTTGTGGACGTGCTCGCCATCGAACTCGGGCCGGGTACGCCCGATCGAGCCCTTGAGGGGACCGTTCACGAGCACGGTCTCGACCCCCAGCCAGATCAGGAGGCGCAGCGCCTTGCGCCGACTTGCCGGTCGCAAGGCCAACAGCGCGGCGATGGCCAACCAGATGCGCCCGTCCTCACCCACGATCGTTGCGGTGTAGAAGACCCGGTCGGCGACCGCCCGCCCCCGCAGCGGGCCGAAGGCCTCGTCCACCCGATCGTCGAACGCGGCCACGGCCCGCATCGCGCCGCCCGCCCGGTTCTCCGTCTCTCCCAACCCCGTCACCATCGCCGCCATCCTGCCCCGCCCAGATGACGCCCGGGCGAACGCTCGCTGAGGTCACCGCAACATCGAGTGCACAGCGGGCGGGTTCGCTCCGAGGCGCTCGACCCACAAGCGTGGCGCCCGACCCACAAGCGAGTGTGGGCCGACTCGCCGCCTGGGGAGGGTCGGAGGCGCAGGGGTGGCGCCGCTCCGAGGGTCCACGACAGCGGCGCCCGACTCAAGAGGCCGAAACCATGAAGCTGGGCAGCACGCACGCAGCCACGCGCCGGTGTCGGTGGATACGGAGCGGTGACAGGACCCCGGAGCCGGAGGCCCTCGGAGCGCCGAGCGAGAGGACCGCGACGAGCGCCACCCCGGAGCCGGAGGCCCTCGGAGCGCCGAGCGAGAGGACCGCGACGACGCGCTAGATCTGGGCGACGAGGTAGGGCTCGACCGCGGCGGGTACCGACGGGTCGGTGCGGGGCACGGAGGCGCCGTCGGACCCGAAGGCCTCCGCGCCGCTCGGCACCGTCGGTCTGCTCGAGGACTCGGCGCCGGCGAAGACGCCGAGGTCGGCGAAGGGCTGGCCGTTCTCGTCGCGGCCCTGGGCTGCGTCGGTGAGGCCGGGGTCGCCACCGAGTCGGTTGAGGGCGGTGGCGTAGACCGACCGGAAGTCGACGGTCGCCACCATGGCGTCGCTGTCCCGGGCGGCCACGGCGAGGCTCGGAGCCTGCCCGTACAGACCGCCGTGCACGCCGCCGCCGATGAAGAGCGAGTCGGTGGCCTGGCCGTGGTCGGTGCCCTGGCCGGCGTTCTGGGACACCTGCCGGCCGAACTCGCTGTACACCAGCACGAAGACATCGGGCGCCCGCGGCGTGCCGTCGATCAGCGAGAAGAAGTGGGCCAGCCCCATGTTCAGCTCCGACAGGCGGTCCCAGAGGTTGTAGGCCTCGGAGCCGTGGGTGTCGTACCCCGTGGTGGTGGCCACGTAGGTCTGACAGGGGATCCCCGCCCGGATCAGCGCCGCCGCCGTCGAAAGCTGGTGGGCCAGCGACCCCGACGCTCCGCCCTGGGCCAGGCGCGGCACGCCGCGAGCCGTCGCCGCGGCCTGGTTGGCGAGGGCGATGGCCCGCGACGCCGTGCCCACCTTGTTCACGGCGGTGGAAGCGGCGTCGCCGAGGGCGCCGATCTCGCTGAGGAAGCCGGTCCGGTCGGGGACGTTCTGCGCCGAGAAGTTGAAGGAGTCGAGGTTGGCGATGGCCACCGACGGCGCGTTGTTGGAGGCGAGCGCCTGATGTGCCCCGGTCAGCGACACCGCGCCAAGGGGCTGGCCGGTGTTGGCGAGGTCGTTGTAGCGGCCCAGCCAGCCGGTGTTCATGAGCGCGCCGCCGAAGGCGCCGGCCCAGCGGTAGGCCCACGCCGCGAAGTGGCTCATCTCGCGGACCACGTTCTCACCGGTCCCCTTGACGATGGCGACGTCGCCGACGTCGTGCCAGCGGTTGGCCAGCCAGGGGAGGGCACCGTGCAGGGCCCACTGACCGTCGAGGTCGAGCGCCGGCGGGAGGTAGTCGCCGGAGGGCGGAGGCCCGTACGGCCGGACGCTGGTGAGACGGGTGATGCCGATGCCGGGCCGGGCGCTGCGGTAGAGCCCGGTGGTGGTGGGCACGGCGAAGGGGACGACGGTGTTGAGGATGTCGGCACCGCCGGTGAGCTCCACCACCACCAGCACCGGGGTGCCGACGGGCAGGGACGGGCCGAACGCGGCGGCCGTCCCGAGGGCGCCGGCCGGGGCGAAGGGGTCGAGCAGGCGCACGGCCGAAGCGGAGGCCAGCGCGCCGGCAACACCCTGCAGGAAGCCGCGCCGGGTGAGCCCTGATCGGGTGGGCGTGTCGAGGGAAGCCATGGTGGGTCTCGTCTCGGTCGTCGGCTAGTTGGCCAGGAACTCGGGGGTGAGCAGCAGCAGGTTCAACAGGCCGGCGGCCCGGAACGGTGTCCAGGGGCCGGCGGTGGCGTAATGGGCCAGGGTGTTCCGCGTGCGGGTGGACACCGGGTCCAGCCCCGCCTCGGCGACGACGTAGCCGGCGGCGGTGGCCCCCGTCGCGTTGGCGTGCACCTTGGTGACCATGGGGTTCACCGCCCCGCTGGTCGAGCCGTCCCAACGGAAGTTGCGCATGGCCAGGTAGTTGGCCAGCTCGGACCACGTGTACAGGTTGGTGGTGTTGAACCACTGGTCGCCCTTCGGCCAGCCCGACACGTTCGGGGGCGACCACGGCCGCTGGGCCAACCGGGACATCATCCAGGGCAGGTTGGAGTCCGTCGCCAGCCCGGGCCAACCCAGGAGGCGGGCCGCGGCCACGACCCGCTCGACCGGTGTCTTGGTGCGGTTGTAGACGGCCTGGTCGGACAGGAACTCGGGCCGCCTCGCGATCGCCTTCAGCACCCGCTTGAGGTCCCCGTCGGGCCCCCACGAGACGGCCAGGGCGGCGAGCACGGTGGGCGTCGCGGTCAGACCGGTCAGCTCCTTGTAGAGACGGGCGGGCACGTGGCGCCTCCACGACGGGTGGGCCACGATGGCCGCCATCACCTCGTCCACGCCGGCGGCCCCCCGGGCGGCCCCGAGGAAGGTCTTGTTGCCGTTGTCCCACTGGCTGGGGTCGAAGCTGGTCGAGCCGTCGCCCCAGTTGTATCGCCAGCCGGACAGCGCTCGGGACACCTCGATGACGTCCTGCTGGGTGTAGTTCGTGGCCCCGGTGGCGGGGTCCACCCGCCCGAGGGAGAACAGCTCGAGCAGCTCACGCCCGAGGTTCTGGTTGGGATGGCTCTTCGTGTTGCGATCGGCGGTCAGGTACTTCACCATCCCCGGCCGGGTGATGATCGTCCGCAGCAGCGATCGGTAGGTGCCCCCGACACCGGCCCGCAGGCGCATCACGTGATCGCGCATGTCGGCCACGTAGACGCTGTCGGCGATGCCCACCACGACGAGCCCCTGGAGGGTCCACGCGATGCGCTCCTGCAGAGGGTTGTACGAGGCCACCGGTGCGGCCGCGCCCCTCGCCACCGGACCGAAGGCCATCAGCTCCAACTGGCGGCCGGCGTGGGCGTCCTGGCTGGCGGAGGCCACGGGAAACGCCGAGGCAGCCCATCCGACGTCGGGCTTGGCGAAGAACGCGTCGATGAGCGCCGACGGACCCATGGCCTTGCCGTCCAGCACGTTCTGACGTGTCGGGCCGAATCCCAATCGACGCCAGATGTGGGCGACCTGCGCCTCGAGGGTTGCCATGGGGGCAAGCATCGACGCTTGCGGCACCTGGGTGAAGAGTGCCGCCTACTCAAATCCCCGGCGCGACCTACTCAGATCCGCGGTTTGGGCCACGTCGTTGGGGACAGTGCCGTGGACCCGGCCGGCGCCCTGCATGCGCTTGTTGCCGACCAAGATCAGGTCGGCCCCGACGTCCTCGGCCACCGAGACGATGGCCTTGGCCACCTTGTAAATCTAATGCTCGATGTTAGGATTTCGTGATGATCGATCGCCAGCCTGCACGTGCTCGGGTGCGAGCCGCGCTCGACCGGGCGCCGGTGGTCGTGCTGACCGGACCACGTCAAGCGGGCAAGACCACGCTCGCGCGAGCCGTCGTCGACGCTCCCGATGCCAACTTCTTCGACCTGGAGGACCCCCGTGACGACGCCAGGCTCGGCGCGCCGACGCTCACCCTCCCGCCCCTCGACGGCACGATCGTCATCGACGAGGCGCAACGCCGCGGCGACCTGTTCCCGATCCTGCGGGTGCTGGTCGACGAGGACCGCCGCAACGGGCGGTTCCTCGTGCTCGGCTCCGCCTCCCCCGACCTCGTCGGCCTGGCCGCCGACAGCCTCGCCGGCCGCGTGGCCCTCGTCGAGCTGACGGGTCTGGAGCTCATCGACGTCGGGGCCGACGAGCTCGACCCGCTCTGGCGTCGAGGAGGCCTCCCGCGCTCGTACCTCGCCGAGACCGAGGAGCGATCAGTGGACTGGCGTGAGGACTACGTCCGGTCGTTCCTCGAACGCGATCTCGCCAACCTCGGGGTCCGCATCCCCGCCACGATGATGCGGCGATTCTGGACCATGGTCGGCCACTACCACGGCCAGACCTGGAACGGCGCGGAGGTCGCCCGCAGCCTCGCGGTTTCCGAACCGACCGTGCGCCGCTACCTCGATGCCCTGACCGACGCCCTCGTCCTCCGCCAGCTCCACCCATGGCACGCGAACATCGCCAAGCGCCAGATCCGATCCCCGAAGGTCTACGTCCGCGACACCGGATTGCTCCACCGGCTGCTCGGCATCGACGACCACCGGGCTCTGCTGGCCCATCCGAAGCTCGGCGCCAGCTGGGAGGGGTTCGTCATCGAGCAACTCCTGGTGCGCACCGAGGCTCGGGGTGCGTGGTTCTGGGGCACGCACGGCGGCGGTGAGATCGACCTCCTCCTCGACCACGGCGGCGAGCGGATCGGCGTCGAGATCAAGCGCACCGACGCCCCCCGCATGACGCCGTCGATCCGCAACGCCATCGACGACCTCGGACTGGATCGCGTGCTGGTCGCCCACGCCGGCCACGTCCGCTTCGCCCTCGCCCCCGGCGTCGAGGCGATCAGCGCCGCCGAGCTCCTCACCGACGGCATCCCCTGAAGGAGCAGGGGGCCACTGCCGCTCAGAAGGCCTTCTTCTTGGCCTTCCACTTCTTGGGGTCGTACTCCATCGGCGGGACGAAGAAGTCGTAGCGGCGCCGGCGGACGTTCCGCTGCCACCAGCGGTCGACCCGCTGCACCCGGTTCATCAGCGACCAGGTCTTCGACTCGCCGTCGTAGTACTTGCGCGCCTCCTCGATCGTGATGGGCGGGTCGGCCACCCGGTTGCACTCCTCGATGACGACGGGCACCCAGTCGTCGAGGTCGTCCTTGTACAGCAGGCCGCACAGGTCCACCATCGTCACCCGTGGGTCGCAGTAGCGGCTGATGGCCGGCGGCAGTTCCTTGCGATAGATCGGCTTGGCCACGCTGGGGGCAGCTTCGAGGAAGACCTCGAGGTCCAACAGCGGCGCGCCCGCCTCGTCCACCATGAACGGCGTGGTGACGTCGATGTAGCGGTGCGACCCGTCCACCCATGCCCAGTTGGTGATCTGGCCGTCGATGCCCCGCCGGTCGGTGGTGAACCCGGCGATCTGTTCGACCACCGTCGCCACCAACGGGTGGCCCTCGGCCGGATCGGCGCCCCGCAGGATGGCCGGGCCCAACGTGGACGGGTCGAGCGCCGGCTGCACGACGTAGCCGGTGATCCGACCACTGGTCGACCCCTCGGCCGGGACCGACCGAACCTCGGTGTCCAGGACGGCCACGCCGGCCTGGCGCATCTGCCCGACGTAGTCCAGGATCAGGTCGCGGTGGCGCTCGAACGCCCCGGCATCGGGAAACGGCGGCAGGCGCTTGGCCACCACCCGGGTCTCGCCCACGGCGGGCACGCCGAACACGACCGCGGTCACGCCGTACCCGATGATCTTCAACCCGTCGTCGCCGCCACCGTCGAGGGCCCGGCCGACGTCGGCCTCGAGCTGGACCAGTTCCTCGTCGGTGATCATCCCGCCCGCATCGGTCGCCATGACCCGAGATCATCCCACTCCCAGTGGCTCGTCGGGGCCGGGGAGGGGGAGAATGGGCAGATGGCCGACTCGACGACGGACACCGCACCGGCACGCCACCAACCAGACCGCCCCTGGATGATGCGCACCTACTCGGGGCACTCGACGGCCAAGGCCTCGAACGAGCTGTACCGCACCAACCTCGCGAAGGGGCAGACCGGGCTCTCGGTGGCCTTCGACCTGCCCACCCAGACGGGGTACGACCCCGACGACCCCAACGCCCGTGGCGAGGTCGGCAAGGTCGGCGTCCCGGTGGCCCATCTCGGCCACATGCGGCAACTGCTCGACGGCATCCCGCCGGGCGAGATGAACACCTCGATGACCATCAACGCCCCGGCGGCCTGGCTGCTCGGCCTCTACGTCGCCAACGCCGCCGACCAGGGCGTGCCCAGCGAGGCGCTGCGGGGCACCACCCAGAACGACATCGTCAAGGAGTACCTGAGCCGCGGCACGTACATCTACCCGCCGCTGCCCAGCCGGCGCCTCATCGTCGACATGGTGGCGTTCTGCTCCCAGCACATCCCCAAGTGGAACCCCATGAACGTGTGCAGCTACCACCTGCAGGAGGCCGGGGCCACGCCGGTGCAGGAGATCGCCTACTCCCTGGCCACGGCCATCGGCGTGCTCGACGCGGTGCGCGACTCCGGCCAGGTGCCCGAGGACCGCTTCCCCGCGGTGGTCGCCTCCATCTCGTTCTTCGTGAACGCCGGCATCCGCTTCGTGGAGGAGAACGCCAAGATGCGTGCCTTCACGACGCTCTGGGACCGCCTCTGCCTCGAGCGCTACGGCGTGACCGACCCGAAGGCCCGCCGCTTCCGATACGGCGTGCAGGTCAACTCGCTCGGCCTCACCGAGGCCCAGCCCGAGAACAACGTGCAGCGCATCGTCCTCGAGGCCCTCGGCGTCACGCTCTCCAAGAGCGCCCGGGCCCGGTCCATCCAGCTGCCGGCGTGGAACGAGGCCCTGGGCCTCCCCCGCCCGTGGGACCAGCAGTGGTCGTTGCGCATCCAGCAGGTGCTGGCCTTCGAGACCGACCTGCTCGAGTACGAGGACCTCTTCGAGGGCTCGCACGTGATGGAGCGCCTCACCAGCGACCTGATCGAGGGCGCGCAGGCCGAGCTGGACGACGTGCTCGCCCTGGGCGGCGCCTTCGAGGCCATCGACGAGCTGAAGGGCCGCCTCGTCACCTCCCACACCGAGCGCATGCGCCGCCTCGAGTCGGGCGACCTCCAAGTGGTGGGCGTCAACTGCTTCACCGAGACGGCGGCGTCGCCGCTGAACTCGGCGGACAACATCCTCCAGGTCGACCCGGCGGTGCAGACCGAGATGATCGAGGACGTGCAGGCCTGGCGGGCCGGGCGCGACGCCGGCAAGGTCGAGCGGGCCCTCGACGAGCTGCGCCGCGTGGCCGAGGGCACCGACAACGTGATGCCCGCCACCATCGCCCTGGCCGAGGTCGGCGGCACCACCGGCGAATGGGCCGGCGCCCTGCGCGAGGTGTTCGGCGAGTACCGCGCCCCCACCGGCGTGGCCGCCGCCGCCGGCAAGGGCGGCAGCAACGACGAGCTGCGCTCGGTCGCCGCCCGGGTGAAGGCCATGCCCGGCGGCCCGCCGCGCTTCCTGGTGGCCAAGCCCGGCCTCGACGGCCACTCGAACGGCGCCGAGCAGATCGCCGTGGCCGGCCGCGACGCCGGCATGGAGGTCATCTACCAGGGCATCCGCCTGTCCCCCGAGCAGATCGCCGCCGTCGCCCGCGACGAGGACGTCGATGTCATCGGCCTGTCCATCCTCTCGGGCAGCCACCTCGAGCTGGTGCCCGCCGTCCTCGATGAGCTGAAGGCGGCCGAGGTCGATGCCCCGCTGACCGTCGGTGGGATCATCCCCGAGGGCGACCGCGCCAAGCTGCTCGAGCTGGGCGTCGCGGCCGTCTACACGCCCAAGGACTTCGAGCTGGGCCACCTGATGGCCGAGATCGCCGACCTGGCGGAGGCCCACCGGGCGCGCTGAGCGATCCCGCGCCGGTCCGGCGGCGGGCGGCGCGCCGCTGGGCCAGAATGGGGCCGGACGGCCCAGCCGAACGAACTTGATTCGTCCTCTCGGTGAGCCGATGGACAGCAGTGAGCGGCCGGCCCTGTGCGGTCGTCGTTGGTCGGCACGCCCGGTGCCGTGCTTCGAGCAGCAGGAGTGGTTGTGGACTCGACGATCTTCGGGGTGGTGGCGGGACTGGCGGCACTTGGCGTCGCGCTCCTTGCGTGGGCCCTGCACCGCAGCCGCAACGAACAGCGCTCCCGCCTGCTGGCCCTCGAGGCCCGGGTGCTCGAGCTCGAGGAGCGAGCCGACGCCGCCCACGTCGCCGCGCCCGTCACCCCGAACTTCGCCGGACCCGCCCCCCTGGGCGCGCCCGGCATCCCCCTGCCGCCCGAGGTGACCGGGATCCCCGGTGACCGCGCCACCCGCGAAGCCGACCTGCTCGCCGACCCGCAGACGGGGCTGTTCTCCGAGGGCTACTTCCGGGTCGCCCTCGACGCCCGCATCTCCGCCGCCCGCCGCCACCTGCGACCGGTCGCCGTCGTGATCCTCGACGTCGTGCAGGGGTTGGAGTCGGGGCACCCCGTGCCGTCCGACCCCAGACTCGTCGCCGAGAGCATCGCCGCCACCGTGCGCGATGCCGACACGGCCTGCCGGATGGACGACGGCCGCTTCGCCCTCGTGCTCGAGGACACCCCCGAGAACGGGGCCATCTGGACCGTCGAGCGGGTGCGGCGGCGCCTGGCCGAGGCCGCGCCCGGCCAGACGCTCTGGGCCGGCGTGGCCTGCTACCCCGCTCACGCCTTCGACAGCGATGAGATCCTGGCCCAGACCGAGCAGGCCCTGAAGGCGGCGCGGGAGTGGCGCCAAGACCGCATCGAGGTCGCGGTCGCGCCCTAGCCCCTCGGAGCCCGGGCGTACCCTCAGGCAGTGATCCGCGTGGCCATCGCCGTCTTCGTCGCCGTCGCGGTGACGCTGCTGGTGGGCTACTCCACGCGGCTGGGCGCCGTGATCTGGACCGTCCGTCCCGGCAACGGCCTGCACGACGCCGACCTGGCCGCGGGGTTGCTCGCCGGCGGCCTCACGTGGCTCTGGATCCGACCACGGTGACCGCTTCGGCCGGGGGCGGCCAGCCGGACTCCCTTCTGAGCACCGAGCGTTCGGGCACCGAACCCGCAGGCGCCGACGCCGCGAGCACCGAGCCCGCAGGCGCCGAGCCGCCCCGAGGCCCGGGGCAACGCCTCGCCGCCTCGCTGCGGGCGCACCCCGAGCGCTGGATCATCGCCGCGGCGCTGCTCGTGCGCCTGCCGCTGGTGTTCACCGGCCTGGCCCACACCTCGGACATCTGGCGCCAGTCCGACACCGCCTCCATGGCCCGCAACTTCTGGTCGAGCGGCTACCACCTGTTCTTCCCCCAGATCGACTGGGGCGGCGCCGGCCCCGGCTACGTCGAGTCCGAGTTCCCCGTCTACCCCTTCGCGGTCGCCCTGCTCTACCGCCTCGGCGGCGGCGAGCACGTGGCCCTCGGCAAGGCGCTGTCGCTCGCACTGACCGGCGGCACCCTGGCCGCGTTCTGGGGGCTCGCCCGGCGCTCGGTGGGCCGCACCGCGGCCGTCGCCGCACTGGCGTTCTTCGCCGTCTCACCCATCGCCCTGCGCTACGGCACCGCGTTCATGCCCGAGGCCACGGTCCTGTTCTTCACCGTGCTGGCGCTGCTGCTGTTCACGCGATGGGTCGAGGAGGATCGCTTCGCCCTGCTCGTGGGCGCGGGCCTGGCCACCTCGATGGCGCTGCTGGCCAAGCCCACGGCCATCCAGTTGGGAGCGGTCCTGGCCATCGTCCTGGTGCGCGACCGGGGGTGGCGGGCACTGTCATCGCTGCGCCTCTGGGCGGTGGCCGTCGTCGCCGCGGTGCCGGCCGCGCTCTGGACCGTGCACGCCCGCGACCTGCACCTCACCTACGGCAACACCTTCGGCGTGATCTCCGGCGGCGACCGCAAGTTCGCCACCCTCGACACCTTCGTGAGCCCCGAGTTCTACACGGGCGTCACCCGCACCGAGGTGGTGTGGCTCCTCGCCGTCGGGGCCGTGCCCCTTTTCGTCCTCGGCTTGGTCGTCGCGGTGCGGCGACGCGGCCCCACCGTGCTGTTGGCCGGCGCGGTCGTGATCCCGGTGTTCTACGTGATCGTGGCGAAGTACTCCGCCGGTCCGCAGGGCATCCAGTACCACGTCTTCGCCCTGCCCTACGCCGCACTGGCCGTGGGTCTCGGCCTCGAGGTGCTCGCCCGCCACCTCGACGCCGACCGACGGGCCGGCCGCAGCGGGCGCGCCCGCCTCCTCGCTGCGGGAGGCGTCGGGTGTGCCGCCCTCGTCCTGCTGGCCGGCGCCGGGGCGTACGCTCTGCTCCTGCGCCCGGACAACGAGGTGCTCACCTCCTGCGCCGCGGCGGTAGTGGACGCGGTGCCTGCGGGGGACCTGGTGGTGGTGAGCTCGCCCTATGCGTCGGCCGCGGACGGGTACGAGGTGAACTACCAGGAACCGGTGCTCTTCTACTTCAGCGGCCGGAGGGGTTGGAGCCTGGCCGCTGACGACCACGACCCGGCGGCGCTCGACGCCCGCAACGCCGAAGGCGCCCGCTGGTTCGTGGCCTACGACCGCGGCACGCTCGATGCGGCGCCGGCGCTGACCGCACACCTCGACGACGTGGCCGAGCAGGTCGGACCAGGGCTCGATGCCGGCTGTGGCATCTGGCGGCTCCCCGCGCCGGCGCCCCCGAGCAACACCGGCGACGACGACTGAGACGGTTCAGGCGCCGGCGAAGGCGCGACGAAGGGCGACGATGGCGTCGAGCTCGTAGGCCCGGGCGGAGGGCAGCAGGCGGGTGAAGGCGAACGACGGATGGATGTGGCCTGCCAGGCGAACGTGGGTGGCGCCGACGCCGTCGCGTCGCAGCACGGCCACGTAGGCTTCGCCGTCCCCGCGGAGCTTGTCGTACTCGGCGGTCATGATCCACGCAGGCGGGAGGCCGACGTGGCTCGTGGCCAGCAGCGGCGAGCAGTACGGCTCGGCGCGACGGGCCCGGTCGGGCAGGTAGGCCTCGAGGAACTCGTCGATGGCGGCGGCGTCGAGCAGGTAGCCGTCGGGCACCTCGCGGTGGCCGGCCTGCGAGAGGGTGCAGTCGGTGGCGGGCACGTCGAGCCACTGGTGGCACAGCGCCGGTCCGCTGCGGTCCCTGGCCATGAGACAGACGACGGCGGCGAGGTTCCCGCCGGCCGACTCTCCACCGATGGCCACCCTCGCCGGGTCCACACCGAGGCGGTCGGCGTCGTCCACCACGTGGCACAGCGCGGCGTAGCAGTCCTCGGCCGCGGTCGGGTACTGACACTCTGGGGCGAGGCGGTAGTCCACGGAAGCGACCACGCAGTCCGCCTCGGCGCTGATGGCGCGACAGCGCGGGTCACGCTCGTCGACGGTCCCGACGCACCAACCGCCGCCGTGGAGGAAGACGTAGAGGGGGTGCGGGCCCGGGGTCGCGGGCCGGTAGATGCGGACCCGGATGGTGCCGGTCTCGACCGGGACCCAGTGGTGCTCGACGGCCGCGGGTTCGGGTCCGGGGCGCATCACCAGCCAGCCGCCGTAGCGGGCCTGGCGCGCGGCTCGCGATCGACGCTCGATGAGGGACCCCCGGTCACCGCCCTCGACGCGCCGGCCGAGGTGCACCAGAGGCCACAGCCGCGGCTCGAGGGGCATCCTTCCACGCTACCGACGGCGCCAGCGGGTGCCGGGTTGGTACCCCAGGGGGTATCAGTACACTGGTACCCACCACTTCCCACCCGAGGTTCCCGCCATGGCCACCATCGAGCTCACCGACGACAACTTCGAAGCCACCGTCTCCGCCGACGGCACCGTCCTCATCGACTGGTGGGCGTCGTGGTGCGGCCCCTGCCGCATGTTCGCCCCTGTGTTCGAGGCCTCGTCCGAGGCCCACCCGGACGTGACCTTCGCCAAGGTCGACACCGAGGCCCAGCAAGGCCTCGCCGGCGCCGCCGGGATCATGTCCATCCCCACCCTCATGATCTTCCGCGACGGCGTGCCGCTGTTCTCCCAGCCCGGCGCGCTGCCCGCCGCCGCGCTCGAGGACCTGATCACCCAGGCCCAGGCCCTCGACATGGACGAGGTGCGTGCGCAGCTCGAGAAGGAGCAGGCGGCGGGCTGATGTGCTCGCTGACGAAGTACGTCTTCATCGGTGGGCTCACGGCCGTGGCCGCGGCCACGGCGACGGGTAGCGACCTCACCGGTTGGATCGCCGGGGCGCTGGCGGTCGGACTCACCGCCGCTGCCGGCCGCCTCTGGCCCGCCCGCTCCAGCGGCGGCTCGTGCACCCTCCCGGCACCCCCGCCGGCGGCAACTCGTTCGGCCTCCTCGATCGGCGAGACCCCGGCCGGCGGGGACATGGGACTCGCCCCGCGATAACCGTCACACCCGCGGCGTAGGTTGCGGTCGATGACCGAGCCCGCCGCCCGCCGACCGGTGGTGCGCACCGTCGCGTACGGCCGGCCGGCCACCGAGGCGCTCGCCGAGGCCATCGCCGAGGCCAAGGTGGGGCGCCCGCTCGACCCGGTCACGGTCTTGGTGGCGTCCAACATCGCCGGCCTCTCGGTCCGCCGGCTCATCGGCGGCGGCACCGTCGGCGCCGGGGGTCTCGCCAACGTCTCCTTCCTCACCCCGCTGCGCCTCGCCGAGCTGCTCGCCGCCGAGCACCTCCCGGGGCTGCCGGTCACCAACGCCGTGCTGGCCGCTGCCGCCCGCCGCGTGCTGCGGCGCCGGCCCGCGCCCTTCGGCGCAGTGGCCGAGCACCCTGCGTCGGAGGCCGCCGTGGTCGCGCTCTACGGCGAGCTGAGCCGGCTCCGCCCGGACACGCTCGGGCGGCTGGCGACCCACGGCGCCGGCCACACCGCCGCACTGGTGGCCGTCTTCCGGGCCGTGCGGGCCGAGCTCGGTGACCGCTTCTACGACGAGGATGCCCGGGCCCAGGCCGCGGTCGACCGCCTCCGCACCGACCCGGCCGGGGCGGCGGCGCTCCTCGGTCGGCTCGTGTGGTTCCTGCCCGAGCGCCTGACCCCGGCACAGACGGGGCTCGTCAGGGGCGCGCTGGCCACCGTCGCGTCGACGGTGGTCGTCGGCCTCACCGGCGACCGCGCCGCCGACGAGGCGGTCCGCCGAGCGTGCGCCGATGCGGGCCTCCCGGTCCCCGACGGCCGGCCGACCGACCCGCCCACGGGCACGCGCATCCTCAGCGTCTCCGACCCCGACGAGGAGGTGCGAGCCGTCTGTCGCGAGGTGCTCGCTCTCGCGGAGGCGGGCACCCCACTCGACCGGATCGGCGTCTTCCACCCGTCCCCCGACCCCTACGCCCGGTCCTTGCACGAGCAGTTCGACGCGGCCCACCTCCCCCACAACGGCCCCTCGCGGACACGCCTCGCCGACGGGGTGGCCGGCCGCGCCCTGCTCGACGCTCTGGCGCTGCCAGAGCACGACTGGCGCCGCGCCGACGTGCTCGCCGTGGCGAGTGCCGGCCCGGTCCGCAGCAACGACCAGGTGGTGCCGGCGGCGGCATGGGAGCGCTTGTCGCGAGCAGCGGGCGTCCTCGCCGGCCTCGACGACTGGTCGACCAAGCTCGAGGCCTTCGCCGGCCAGTGCGAGGAGGAGCACCGCCTGCGCGCCGGCGACCCGACGACGAGCCGCGGCCACTTGGACGCGCTGCACGACGACGCCCAACTGGCCCGCGACCTCGCGGCGTGGGTCGTCGCACTGGCTGCGGTCATCGAGGCCGTGGAGCAGGCGTCGGGCTGGCACGGGCGGGCCGACCGCGCGCAGGCGCTCGTGAGCCACCTCCTGGGTCCGACCGGGCGGCGCCACGACTGGCCGGAGGCCGAGATCACCGCCGCCGAGCGGGTGGAGGCGGCCCTCGCCCGCCTTGCGATCCTCGACACCCTCGACCCCGATCCCTCGATGGCGACGTTCCGCCGGGCGGTCGAGTCCGAGCTCGACGCTCCCGCTGGACGGGTCGGCCAGTTCGGTCACGGCGTGTGGTTCGGTCCCTTGGCCACCGCCCCCGGCCTCGACCTCGACGCGGTCTTCGTGCTGGGCATGGCGGAGGGCACCTCTCCCCGGTCCCGGGGCGAGGACGCCCTGCTCCCCGACGAGGTCCGCGCCCTCGCCGGCGACGAACTGGCGACCCGGGACGACGGGCTGCACCGCCAGCACCGGCACCTCCTGGCGGCACTGGCGGCAGGGCGCGACCACCGGGTCCTCGTGTTCCCCCGCGGCGATCTCCGGGGCAACCGCACACGTCTGCCATCCCGGTGGCTGCTCGACACGGCCACCGCCCTGCACGGCCCGCGCGTCCGCAGCAGCGACTTCTCGGCGCTCGGGCAGCCCGTGGTCGACGAGGTCCGGTCCTTCGCCCACGGCCTCGCCACCGCGCCGGCCGCGGTCTCGGTGGTCGAGCGCGACCTCGCCGTGCTCGAGCTCCACCGGCAGGCGGGCCTCGATCCCACCGGCGACCCGGTCGCCGACCCCGACCTGCGCCGGGGACTCGCCGCCCAGGCCGCTCGGAGCAGCGCCGCCTTCACCGTGTGGGACGGCAACCTGGCGGGCCTGCCGATCCCGAGCCCCTCGGGGGGCAAACGGCTTTCCGCCACCGCGATGCAGACCTGGGGGGCGTGCCCCTACCGCTACTTCCTCGGCCAGGTGCTCCGGCTGGCCGAACGACCCGAGCCCGAGGCGGTCACGACCATCGCCGCCACCGACCGGGGCACTCTCCTCCATGGGGTGCTCGAGACCTTCCTCCGCGAGGTCATCGAGCGCCCGGGCGGTCCGCCGGCGCCCGGCGAGCCGTGGTCCCCTGTCGACGCGGCGCGCCTGTTCGAGCTCGCCGAGGCCGCCTTCGAGCGGCTCCGCGGCGAGGGCAAGACCGGGCGAGAGGTCCTCTGGCGCCTGGAGCGGCAGTTCCTGCTCGACGACCTCGCCGAGTTCCTCGTCCGCGACGAGCTCCGGCGCTCCGCCGCGGCGGCCACCCCGGTCGCGGTGGAGCTGCCCTTCGGCATCGATGACGCCGCACCGCTCACCCTCGACATCGGCGGGGGACGGGTGCTGTCGTTCCGCGGGTTCATCGACCGGGTCGACGCCACCGCCGACGGCGGCCACGTGGTCATCGACTACAAGAGCGGGCGAGGCAGCGGCTACCGCGAGCTGGCGGACGACCCCGTGCGCCAGGGTCAGACCCTGCAGCTCGGCCTCTACGCGGAGGCGGTCGCCCAGCGCTTCGGCGGCGGCGAGGTGGCGAGCTGGTTCTGGATGCTGAACGCCGCCGGCGGCTACGACCGCCACGGCGGTCCGTGGACGGGCGAGGCACGCACCCGGTTCCTCGACGTCCTCACCGCCATCACCGACGGCATCGAGGCGGGCACGTTCCCGGCCCGTCCGGGCGAGCTCGACCTGTTCTGGCGGCGCCACGCCAACTGCGGGTTCTGCGACTTCGACCGGCTGTGCCCCCGGGACCGCGCCGAGCACGAGCGGGCCAAGTCGGGCGCCCCGGAGCTGGCGGTGCTCGCGCGCCTGCTGCCTCCCGAGCCGGCCGCGGCGGGCGACGGCGACGGCGGGGAGCCGGGCGCGTGACCGGGCGCACCCCCCTCGTCGACGAGGCCGAGCGCGCGCGCATCTCGCGCACCGGGCTCGGCGAGACGCTCTTCGTCGAGGCCGGCGCCGGCACCGGCAAGACGACCCAGCTCGTCGAGCGAGTCATCAACCTCGTGCTGCACGACGGGATCCCGCTGCGCCACCTGGCGGCCATCACCTTCACAGAGGCGGCCGGCGCCGAGCTGCGCGACCGCATCCGCCAGCGCCTCGAGGAGGTGCTCGAGACCCTCCCCGAGGGCCCCGCGCGCGGTGCCGCCGAGCTCGCCCTCGCCGAGTCCGATGTGGCCGCCATCGGCACCCTGCACTCGTTCGCCCTGCGCATCCTCGGCGAGCACCCCCTCGACGTGGGCCTCCCACCCCGGGTCGAGGTCCTCGACGAGGTCAGCTCCCAACTCGCGTTCGAGGACCGGTGGCAGGCCTTCGTCGACGAGCTCTACGACGACCCCGACTGCGAGGACCTGCTCAGGTTCGCGCACGTCGCTCGCATCCACATCGAGTCGGGCCCGGGCAAGGCGTCGCTCCGAGACGTCGCCACCGTCTTCGGCGACAACTGGGACCGGCTGCCGGTCGACGAGCCCGATCTCGGGCCCCTGCCCGCTCTCGACTGGCAGCCGCTGGACGATGCAGTGGCCGCCCTCGAGGCGCTGCTCCCGGAATGCCGCGACCCGAGCGACAAGCTCTACACCCGGATCACCACCGTGGTGCTCCCCGAGGTCCGGGCCCTGCGATCCCTGGACGACCCGTACCGCCAGCTCCAGGTCCTCGAGGCCAAATCCGGCAAGTGGCGACGCGGGAGCGGCGGCAGCGGGAAGTGCTGGGAGCACGTCGGGACCGCCAAGGAGGCGGTCGACGCGATCGACGACGCCGCCCGGGCCGTGCGGGGCGCGGCGATCGACGCCGTGCTCCGGCGCCTCGGGGCCCGGCTGGCCCGGTTCACCCACGCGGAGGCCGAGCGGCGGCGCCGGGAGGGCCGCCTCGAGTTCCACGACCTGCTCGTCCTCGCCCGGGAGCTGGTGCGCACCAGCCCGGGGGCACGGGCGGCGCTGCACGACCGGTACCAGCGCCTGCTGCTCGACGAGTTCCAGGACACCGACCCGATCCAGATCGAGGTGGCGACCCGCATCGCCGCCGCCGTGGCCGACCCCGGGGTGGACCAGGCCACCGACGACTGGGCCGACGTCGAGGTCGAGGGTGGACGCCTGTTCTTCGTCGGTGACCCCAAGCAGTCGATCTACCGGTTCCGTCGCGCCGACATCCGCCTGTTCCTCCAGGCTCGCCGAGCGTTCGCGGGCGGCGCCCCCGTCGCTCTCGTGCAGAACTTCCGGACGGTCGAGCCCATCCTCGACTGGGTCAACGCGGTCTTCGGCGCGCTGATGCCGGAAGAGGTCCCCGACGCCCAGCCCGCGTACCGCACCCTGCACGCGGCCAGGACGGAGGCACCCGGCGACCATCGGGTCGTCCTGCTCGGCCATGGGTCACCGAAGGGCACGAAGACCTCCGACCTCCGAGCGGCCGAGGCCGCCGACGTCGCCCGCGCCATCGCCGCCATCCGCGACGATCCCGGCTCGTGGCTCGTCGAACGGGAGCGCCCAGGGCCCGGCGAGGAGCCCTGGCGGCCCGCGGCGCTGGCCGACATCACCATCCTCCTGCCCACCCGGACGTCGCTCGGCTTCCTCGAGGAGGCCCTCGACGCGCTCGCGATCCCCTACCGGGTCGATACCGGCACCCTGGTGTACGACACCCAGGAGGTCCGCGACGCCCTCAGCGCGCTGCGGGCCATCGACGACCCGACCGACCGCATCGCGCTCGTCGCCGCGCTCCGGTCCCCGCTCTACGCCTGCTCCGACGCCGACCTCTTCACCTTCGTGCTGGCCCACGGCGAGTGGAACCTGCGTCGGCCTCTGCCGCCCGGCCTCCCGCCCGACCACCCGGTGGTCGCCGGTTTGGCCCATCTGCGCGAGTTGGCCCGGCGACGCTGGTGGCTGGAGCCGAGTGCCCTGCTCCAGGCGCTCTTCGAGGAGCGCCAGGCCTTCGCGCTCGGCCTGGGGCACTGCCGGCCACGTGAGGTCTGGCGGCGCCTGCGCTTCCTGGTGGACCAGGCCCGCCAGTTCGAGGAGTCAGGCGGACGAGGGCTACGGGGGTTCCTGCGCTGGGCCGACCTCCAGGCCCAGGAGTCGAGCCGCGTGCACGAGCCGCTGCTCCCCGAGACCGACGACGAGGCGGTGTCGATCAAGACGGTCCACGGCGCCAAGGGCCTCGAGTTCCCGATCACGGTGGTGAGCGGGCTCACGACCCGGAAGGGCTCGGGCCGCCGTGGCGTCAGCGTGCTGTGGGCCGAGGACCGGCCGGCCATCGGATTCCGCAAAGACACGGCCACCGAGCACTTCGACCGTCAGGCCGACTTCGAAGGCGAGATGGACGAGCACGAGCGCCAACGCCTGCTCTACGTGGCCTGCACCCGCGCCCGCGACCACCTGCTCGTGTGCACCCATCACGCCGAGGGCACCGACTGCCACGGGGCGACGCTCGCCCGATTGAGCGACGACCTCCCCGACGACCTCGCGCGCCGGCTCCCCGACGACGTCGTGGTCGACGTCCCCGTCGCGCCGCCGAGTCGGACCCCAGGCGCGAGCGCGAGCGCAGACGAGGTCGAGGTGGCGCTCGACGACCGGCCCCGCTGGCGAGCCAAGCGGGCCGCGCTGCTGCGCCGGAACCAGGATCCGCGCTTCCTGTCGGCCACTGCCGTGGCCCGACTCCTCACGACCGAGGGCGCAGACGCCCCCGCGCCCGACGACGACCTCCTGCTCGACCTCGCAGCCATCGAGGAGGAGATCGCCGACGACGTCACCACCGCCACCGACGAGTCGGGCCGCCCCGCCTTCGCCCGCCGGCGCGGCCGAGCCGGCACCGCCATCGGGCGGGCCGTGCACGCGTGCCTCCAGCTCGTCGACCTGGGCACCGGCGAGGGGCTCGAGGAGCTCGCCGCCCAACAGGCAGTGGCCGAGGCCGTTCCCGACCTCGCCGACACGGTCGAGGCCCTGGCTCGCTCGGCGTTGACCTCCACATCGGTGCGCTCCGCCCTCGCCGGAGGGCACCTCTGGCGCGAGGCGTACGTCGCGGCTCCCCTGGGCGCCCGGGCCGTGGAAGGCTACGTCGACCTGCTCTACGAGGGCCCCGACGGCCTCGTCATCGTCGACTACAAGACCGATGCGGTGGCCGACGAGGCCGCAGTCGATGAGAAGCTGGGGCGGTACCGCCTCCAGCTCGCCACCTACGCCGAGGCGTTGGCCATCACCACCGGGTTGCCGGTGGCCGCCGCCCGCCTCGTGTTCTGCCGGGCGAGCGGCGCCATCGAGCGCGACGTCCCCGACCTCGACGCCGCTCGGGCCCAGGTCCGCGCCCTGCTCCGCGCGGGCGACCCAACGCCGACCTGAGCCGTCCGCCATCCTGGGGGCATGTCGAAGCCACCGGACAATCATGAGAAGAAGGCGAAGGACGCTCCTGGCCGGGTGAGCACCCGCAGCACGGTCACGGTCGCGTTCCCGTTCTCGACCATCCGCATGGACGGAGACGACGACCGGCTGGCCGAGTTGGCCGCCATCGTGGCGGACCTCGCCGAGCAGGTCGGCCACCTCGCGCCGTCCAAGGCCGTCACGGCCCTGCACCAGCGCGCCGTCGCGCTCCACGCCGCGCTGGAGGCCTGACCGCGCCGAGGCGTCCACGCGTCGGCGCGCATCGTCCACACCCCTCTCCACAGGTGTTGAAAAGTACGGAAAGAGCATTTGGATGGCCGTGCGGTGAACGCAGGGCGACGGCCTCGGCCGCGTGGTCCCCCGATCGGCGTGCCACGCTGTCGGCGACAGAGGAGACCTGCCATGGCCTGGACCGAAGAGGACATCCCCGACCTGCACGGCCGCACCGCAGTGGTCACGGGCGCCAACGGCGGCCTGGGCCTGGCCACCGCGCTGGCCCTCGCCGGCGCCGGCGCCACCGTCGTGATGGCGGCCCGTGACCAGACCAAGGCGGCCGCCGCCGAGGCCACCATCAAAGAGGCCCACCCCGCGGCGGACCTCGAGGTCGTCGAGCTGGACCTCGCCAGCCTCGACTCGGTCCGCGCCGCCGCCGAGCACATTCGCGTCGCGCACCCGACCGTCGACGTCCTCGTGAACAACGCCGGGCTGATGGCCATGCCCGAACGCCGCACCGCGGACGGCTTCGAGATGCAGTTCGGGGTGAACCACCTGGGCCACTGGGCCTTCACCGCGCTGCTCCTCGAACCGCTCGTGCGGGCCGACGCCGCCCGCGTCGCGACCGTCACCAGCACCGCGCACCACATCGGTCGCGCCGTGGACCCCGGCGACGTGAACCTCGAAGGGCACTACAAGCCGTGGGCCGCCTACGGCCGCGCCAAGCTCGCCAACTTCCACTTCGGCCTCGGCCTCCAGCGTGAGCTCGAGCGGGCGGGCACGCGCGCCGCCAGCCTCATCGCCCACCCCGGTCTGTCCAACACCGACCTGCAGGCCCACACGGTCGCCGAGGGCGGCGGTGGGTCGTCGGCGCCGTTCTGGCACGCCCTCGCCAGCGCCACCGGGATGAGCCCCCAGCACGGGGCCCGGGCCCAGCTGCGGGCGGCCACCGACCCCGGCGCCAAGGGCGGCGAGTTCTACGGGCCGCTGTTCGTCAACAACGGCCCGGCGGTGCGCAAACCCGTGCTGCGCCGAGTCGGCATGGACGCGGCCATCGCCACCCTCTGGAAGGTGTCCGAGGACGCCACGGGCATCCCCCTCGACGTCACCGGCGCCAAGGCGGCGGCCGGCGCCTGACACGCCCGACGCTCAGGGCGTCTCGGCGGGCTGTGAGCCGTCCGGCACCTGGAGCTGCCAGATGCCGCGGGCCGCGTCGAGGCCGTCGGGCTTGTAGACGATGTAGAAGTCACCCGTGGCCTCCAGGGCGTCGACCTCGAACACGACGTCGCCGATGACCGGCGCGTCGGCGACCTCGCCGGTCGAGGGCAGCGTCGACGACGAGGCTTCGTAGGTGGTGACGTCGGGTGACACGAGCTGCCAGTCGGTGGCGTACATCGGCTGGGGCTCGTCGTCGCGGTTCTCGATGCGCACCGAGACGGTGACCGTGCCGTCGCCGTCGTAGGTCGCCCCCGTGACCGTCGTGGTGTAGCCGGAGAGGCGGGCGGCGTCACCGATGGCGCGCTCCTGGTCCTCCCGGTACTGGTTGGCCCGATCGGGGAAGAGCTCTCCGGGGTTGTGGTCGGCGCCGTCCGACCCGCCGCCTCCACAGGCCGCCGCGACCACGAGGGCCAGGCCCACCAGCACCATCGCACTCCGCCATGCTCCGGGCCGCCACCGCACCTCCCCAGTCTGCTGTCGCCGAGGGAGGCCTGCCGGATCGGTTGGTGATCTTTTCATTGCTTTTCCATATATCTCATACTATTTCTGAGCCATGCTCAGCCGCCATCCACGCCCCACCACCGACCCGGCCGACCTCGAGGCGCAGTTCGAAGCCGAGCTCGGCCCCCTCATCGCCACGCTGCTGGGCGTCGTCGGGCCCATGTCGGTCGCCCGCATCTCCGCCGTGCTCGCCCGTGCCGGCCACTTCGACCCCCTGCGGGTCGAGGGCTACGACGACGAGGACCTCGAGGCGCTGGTCGAGTGGGTGGTCGACGACGAGCTCGTCTTCTTCGCCACCGGCGACGACCTGGTCGCCCACGTGCCCACCGTCCTCGACGGGGTCGTGCTCAGCCATCGACTCACGCCCGATGAGCACGAACGCGGGATGCTCGACCTCGGCGTCGACCTGGCGGTGCTCACCCGCAGCCGAGGACGCCTCCCCTTGTTCGGCGGTGGCCACGCCGTCGTCCACCACCACTGGAGCGACCGGCCGGAGCTGGCGACGGCCGCCGCCGAGCTCGGCCTGCCCACCGACCCAAGGGCCGCCGATGAAGGTTCTCTGGTCGGTCCGCCCGGTTGGCTCGATCGGCTGAGGCCCGACCGGCTCCTGGCCGCCGGGCTCAACGGGGGCACCCTCGCCGTGGTCCCCGCCTGTGGGAGTGCCGGCGCCTCGACTCCGTCGCCGCACCTCGTGAAAGCCCTCGCCGCCGCCGCCGGGCGGCGCCCCCTCTTGGACGACGAGTCGGACGGCCGGCCCGACGACCTGCTCCTCGACGCGCTCGCGCACGACCCGACCCTGCTGCGATCCCCCGACGCCCCGCTGTCGGTCGCCCTCGACGCCGCCGGGCTCTCCTGGGACGGCGACGCCCTCACCCGGCTCGGGCCTTGAGTGCTACAATGTGCGTCATGCGCACCGTGGGCGTTCGGGAGCTGCGCCAGAACCTCAGCGTCTACCTGCGGGCGCTCCAGGAGGACGGCGAACCCTTCGAGGTCACCGATCGCGGACGCCCGGTGGCCATCCTCGCCCCCATCGGACCAGCAGAGGACGAGTTCGAGGCCCTGATCGCCAGCGGCAGACTCCGCCCGGCGGAGGCGGGCTGGTCGTCGTTCGTCCCGCCAGCGGGCCCGATCGGGACGGCCGGCACCGACGCGCTGGCGGAGCAGCGAGCCGATCGGCTGTGACCGTCGCCTATCTGGACTCTTCCGCGGTCGTGAAGCTGTGCGTGCGGGAGGCCGAGACCGACGCGCTCGTCGCGCACCTGCGCACGGTCACCCGCACGATCAGCAGCGAGCTGACCCTGGTGGAGGTGGCCCGAGCCGCGTCGCGGGCGCTCGGCGAGGTCGGACTCATCGATGCGGAGGCGGCCTGCGCTCGCCTCGCCGTCCTCCCCGTGACCCGTCCGATCATCGACCGGGCCCGACGGCTGGGCCCACCCGCGCTGCGGACGTTGGACGCCCTCCACCTCGCCACCGCCCTCGAGCCACGCACCCAGCCGGTGGTCGTCAGCTACGACGAGCGCCTGCTCGTCGCTGCCGCCGGCCACGGGCTGGACGTCGCCTCCCCCGGCCGTTGATGCCACCAGCGGGCGCGCCCGTCCGGACCACGCCGACACCGACGCCGACCACGAGCGTCACACCCCTGGCGTAGGTTCAACCGTGGGATCGGTCTCCGGCGCCGCCACCCACGGCCAAGCGCCCCGACCGGGACCCACCGTCGCACTCGGCCCACCTCGCTTGCCGCCCGACGACCTCGGCCGGCCACCGGCCCCTCGACCTGTCGCCCACCCACCCGGGACCCGCCTTGAGCGTCACCGACACCACCGCCCCCACCGCCGACCGGGCCCGCGAGTTGCTGCACCGCCTCGCCGGTCCCACCTCCGAGTTCCACACCGACCAGCTCGAGGCCATCGAAGCTCTGGTCGACCACCGCCAGCGCGTGCTCGTCGTCCAGCGCACCGGCTGGGGGAAGAGCGCTGTCTACTTCCTGGCCACCCGCCTCCTGCGCGACCAGGGCAGCGGCCCCACCCTGCTCATCTCGCCCCTGTTGGCCCTGATGCGCAACCAGATCGAGGCCGCCGAGCGCATCGGTCTGCGGGCGGCGTCGCTCAACTCGGCCAACACCGACGAGTGGGACGTCGTCGAGCAGGAGATCCTCGGCGACGGCATCGACGTCCTGCTCATCTCCCCCGAGCGCCTCAACAACCCCCGCTTTCGTGCCAACGTGCTCCCCCACCTCGTCAGCACCGTGGGCCTGCTGGTCATCGACGAGGTCCACTGCATCAGCGACTGGGGCCACGACTTCCGCCCCGACTACCGGCGCCTCGCCCGCGTGCTCGATCGCCTGCCGCGCGGCGTGCCCGTCCTGGGCTGCACGGCCACGGCCAACGACCGGGTGGTGGCCGACGTCGAGGAGCAGCTCGGCGAGGGCTCCGTCGAGCTGCGCGGCGCCCTCGACCGCGCCAGCCTCGAGCTCGAGGTCATCGACCTGCCCTCCCAGGCCGAGCGCATGGCCTGGCTGGCCACCGAGGTGCCCGCCATGGAGGGCACCGGCATCGTCTACTGCCTCACCATCGCCGACGCCCAGCGGGTGGCGGCGTGGCTGCGCAGCCGGGGCCTTTCGGTGCTGTCGTACACGGGCGCCACCGAGCCCGGCGAGCGGCTGGTGGCCGAGGAGGCCCTGCGCAACAACGACGTGAAGGCCCTCGTGGCCACCTCGGCCCTCGGGATGGGCTACGACAAGCCCGACCTCGGTTTCGTCGTGCACTACCAGGGCCCCGGCTCGCCCATCGCCTACTACCAGCAGGTCGGCCGTGCCGGCCGCGCCCTGGACCGGGCCCGTGTCGTGCTGCTGCGCGGCCACGAGGACGCCGACATCCAGGACTACTTCATCCGCACCGCCTTCCCGCCCCGCGAGCAGGCCGAGCAGGTCATCGCGTTGCTGGAGGACGCCGGCGGCCCGGTGAAGATCACCGAGATCGAGGCCGCGGTCAACGTGCGCCGGTCACGCCTGGAGGGGATGCTCAAGATCCTCGACGCCGAGGGCGCGGTCGAGCGGGTGGGCTCGGCCTGGCAGCGCACCCTCACCCCCTGGGCCTACGACGACGAGCGGGTCGAGCGGGTCACCGCCGCCCGCCGCGCCGAGCAGGACGCCATGGCGCGCTACGGCACCGACGGCACGTGCCTCATGCGCTTCCTCCGCGCCGAGTTGGACGACCCCGTCGACGTCGACTGCGGTCGCTGCTCGGTGTGCCGGGGCCAGAGCAGCGCCGAGGCCGGCGCCGCGCTCACCTTCGACGTCGACCTGGTCGAAGCGGCCCGCACCTTCCTGCGCTCGTCACCGCTCTCCATCGAGCCCCGCCGCCAGTGGCCCCGTGATGTCGAGATGGTGTCGGGCAACATCCCCAAGGACCGGCGGGCGCTGGACGGCCGGGCCCTCTCGGTGCTGGGCGACGCCGGTTGGGGCGACCTCGTGAAGCGGGCGCGCACGGCGGGCGAGGCCTACGACGACCGCCTGGTCGCCGGCGCGGTGCAGGCCATCACCGGGATGTGGCGTCCCGACCCGGCGCCGGCATGGGTCACGGTGGTGCCGGGCACCGGACCGTCGGGTCCGGTGCTGGCCGACTTCGCCGAGCGACTCGCCGCTGCGCTCGACCTGCCCTTCGTGCCCGCGCTGACCCACACCCGGGCCATCCAGCCGCAGGCCCACATGCACAACAGCGCCCAGCAGGTGACCAACCTGTGGGACGCCTTCGCCCCCGAGGGCGACGTACCTTCGGGCCCGGTGCTGCTCGTGGACGATCTCGTCGACTCCCGTTGGACCCTCACCGTGGCGGCCGCCACCCTGCTCGACGCGGGCTCGGGCCCCGTCCTCCCCTTCGCCCTGGCCAAGGCCGGCGCCGAGTGACCCCGCCGGCGTGACCCTGCCCCTCCACCCCCCGCTCCCGTTCTGGGTACTCGTAGGTGTTGTCAGCGACCCATACGAGTACCCGGAACGTTGCGGGCGGGCGTGATGGCCCGCCTCGACGACGGCGTCCTCGCCGCCCTGCTCCTCACCAGCCCGCTCGCCGGCGACGGCCCCCCGCCACTGAAGGCACGTGAGTTCTGGGCCCTGGTCGACGAGGTGGGCGACCTCACCCCTCTGCTCGCCGAGGTGCCCGCCGACCGCCCCGACGCCGACCGTCTCCGCGCCCTGCTGGGGCGGGCCACGGCCTTCGCCTTCGCCGTGGAGGACGCCGAGCGCCAGGGCATCACCCTGCTGTCGGCCCTCGACCCCCGCTACCCCACGCGCCTCCGGACGGGCATGGGTACGCAGGCGCCACCGGTGCTGCACACGGTCGGGCCGCTGGCCCTGCTCGACGAGCCCGCCGTGGCCATCGTCGCCGCGTCAGCGGCCGATGGCGGCGCCACCGAGGACCCGGTCGTGGTGGATGCCGCCCGCGCCGCCGCCACCGAGGCGGTGGCGGACGGTCGGGTCGTGCTCACCGCCGGCTTCGCCTCTGCCCTCGACGCCGCCGCCACGACTACTGCCATCGACGCCGGCGGCGCCGTCGTCGGCCTGCTGTCCCACCCGCTGATCACGCACCTGCACACGCCCGAGGTGCGCCGGGCCGTGCACGGCGGCCGCCTCTGCCTCGTCACGCCGTTCCGCCCGAACGCCCCGTGGTCCCCCGTCGCCGAAGCCGGCCGGGCCGCGGTCGCCGCCGCCCTCGCCGAGCGCACCGTCACCGTGTCGACTCGTGCCCCCACCCTCCTCGACGACGTCGCGACGGAGGACGCCCCGCCCTGACGCGCCGGGCCGCTGCGCCCACCACCACTGTTCTGCCCGCACCAGCGTGTCGACCAGAACACGCTCGTGCTGGCAGAACCGAACGGCGGCGGATCAGACGCGCTCGATGATGATTGCGGGGGCCATGCCGCCGCCGGCGCACATGGTGACGAGGCCGACCTGCTGGTCGCGGCGCTCGAGCTCGTCGAGCACCGTGCCGATGAGGATGGCGCCGGTGGCCCCGATGGGGTGGCCGAGGGCCATGGCACCGCCGTTGACGTTCACCTTGTCGCGGTCGACGTCGAGGTCACGCAGGAACTTCTCGACCACGACGGCGAAGGCCTCGTTCACCTCGAGCAGGTCGATGTCGTCGAGGGTCATGCCCGCCTTGGCGAGCACCTTGCGGGCCGACGGCACCGGGGCGTTGAGCATGAGGGTCGGGTCGTCGCCCATGTTGGCGGTGGCCACCACCCGCGCCCGCGGCGACAGGCCGTGGGCCTTGGCGTAGTCCTCGCTGGCCATCAGGATCGCAGCGGCGCCGTCGACCACGCCCGAGGAGTTGCCGGCGTGGTGGACGTGCTCGATCACGAGGTCGGGGTACTTCTGGTTGATGAGCTCGCGGAAGGTGAGGCTGTCCTCGGTGTGGCGGTAGTCGGCCACGGCCGGGAAGCTCGGCGCGAGCTGGGCCAGCGACTCCGCGGTGGTCTGTGGCCGCGGGAACTCCTCGTGGTCGAGAGCGACGGTGCCGTCGAGGTTCAGCACGGGGATCAGGCTCTTGTCGTAGCGGCCCTCGGCGATGGCGACCGAGGCACGCCGCTGCGACTCGGCGGCCAGGGCGTCGAGGGCCTCGCGGGGGATGCCCTCCTGGCTGGCGATGGCGTCGGCGCACACGCCCTGGTGGGACTGCGGGTGGATCGCCTGCAGGTGCATGTTGTTGGCGCCCATGGGCAGCAGGCCCTTCTTGGGCAGCGACATCATCTCGGTGCCGCCGGTGACCACGAGGTCCTCCATGCCGGCCATGACCGCGTGGGCGCCGTAGTTCGCGCTGGTGATACCGGACCCGCAGAAGCGGTCCAGGGTGGCGCCGCTGGCGGTGATGTCGTAGCCGGCGTCGAGCGCGGCCATGCGCCCGAGGTCGCCGGACTGCTCGCACACCTGCGAGCTGGTGCCCCAGATCACGTCGTCGACGTCGGCGGTGTCGAAGCCGTTGCGGTCCACGAGGGCGGCCAGCACCGTCCGTGCCAGGTGCTGCGGGTGCAGGTGGGCGAGCGCCCCCTTGCCCTGCTTCCCGATCCCCCGCGGGGTCCGGCATGCGTCGATGATCAGCGCCTCGGCCACGTTCGTCCTTCTTCCTCGTCACGGCGGCGTGCGTCGCCCCCCATTCGGACCTGACGCTACGCGTCCTGCGCGACCTGCCCCCAACGCGCCGGTCGCGGTCGCACGAGGACCAGGGCGCTCAGGGCGTGGCTCCCCAGGTGTCGACGAACGTGATCTCCTCGACGGGGCGCCGCACCGCCGGCCGGAAGTCGGTCCCGATGGTGTAGGCGACGGGGAACAGGGCCACCTGGGTGACCGTGTCCGGGATGCCCAGCAACTCGGCCACCTCGCGCTCCTGGAAGAGGTGCAGCGTCGTCCACACCGAGCCGAGCCCACGGGACCGCAGGGCCAGCAGGAAGCTCCAGGCCGCGGGCAGGATCGACCCGTAGGACGAGGCCGCCACCCCGTTCGGCGCGCCGTCGAAGCGGCCTTCGATGCACGGGATCACCAGCACCGGCACCCGGTGGAGCACCTTGGTGAAGGCCAAGGCGTTCTCGTACACCCGGCGGTCCCGTTCGTCCGCCGCCTCCCGAGCCGCCCGGGTCAGGTACCCCGTGCCGTTCTCCGCGTAGCGCCGGGCGATCTCGGCCCGCTTGGTCGGGTCGGTGACCACCATCCAGCGCCAGTCCTGGCGGTTGCTGCCACTCGGCGCCTGCACGGCGAGGCGGATGCAGTCGAGGACCACCCGCAGCTCCACCGGCCGGTCGAGGTCCAGTCGGCGCCGGACACTGCGGGTCGTGCTCAGCAGGCGGTCGGTCTCGGCGAGGTCGAACGGCGGCTCGGTCAAGGGGCCATGATGGCCCGCCCGCCGCTCCCCCGCCGGTCGAGGTGCCGCCCCGCGCACGCGTAGCCTTCAGGGGTCAACGAGGGGGGACGGCCCGGGTGCTCAGATGGATGGTCGACACGACGGTGGGGGCGCTCACCCGCCGCACGCCGGTGCCCGACGACCTTGCCGCGGTGACGGTGCGCGGCGTGGAGTCCGGCCGAACCGATGAGGCGGACGCCGTGTGGGAGGGGGTCGAGGCCCTGTACCGCACCGGCATGCACCCGGGGATCCAGGTGTGCATCCGCCATCGGGGCGAGGTGGTGGTCGACCGGGCCATCGGCCACGCCCGCGGGGTCGGCCCCGACCGGCCCCCCGGTGCGGACGGGGCCGTGCCCATGACGCTGGAGACGCCCGTCAACCTGTTCTCCGCGTCCAAGGCCGTCACCGGGATGTTGATGCACAAGCTGGAAGAGCAGGGGGTGCTGTCGATCGACGACCGGGTAGCCGATCACGTGCCCGACTTCGCCCGGCACGACAAGGGTGAGATCACCCTGCGACAGGTGCTGAGCCACCAGGCCGGCATCCCCATCATGCCGAGGGAGTCGTTCGACCTCGACCTGCTGGACGACCCCGAGCGGGCCGAGGCCGTGCTCTGCGACCTGCGACCGTCGGCCCCGATCGGCGGCGCGCCCGCGTATCACGCCGTGGTGGGCGGCTTCATCATGGAGATGGTGGCCCGCCACGCCGACGGGCGCAGTCTGCGCGACGTCCTCGAGGAGGAGGTGCGCCGGCCCCTCGGCCTCGGCCGATTCAGCTTCGGGGTCGACCCCGCCGACGTCGACCTCGTGGCCGACAACGTCGAGACGGGCCTGGCCTTCGTCCTGCCGCTCGAGGTGCTGTTCCACCGCGCCCTCGGCGCCCCCTGGGGGCGGATGCTCCGCATGTCGAACGACCCACGGTTCCTGACCGCGGTGGTTCCCTCGGGCAACACCATCGTCACCGCCCGCGACGCTGCCGCCTTCTACCAGTGCCTCCTGAACGGCGGCGAGCTGGACGGCGTCCGCGTCTTCGAGGAGGCCACCATCGATCGCGCTCGGATGGCCCAGGACGTCGGCACGCCCTTCGACCGGATGCTGGGCCTGCCCATGCGCTACAGCCCGGGGTTCATGCTGGGCAACGAGGGGCTGAGCCTCTACGGCTGGGACCACCCCCGGGCCTTCGGCCACCTCGGCATGTCCAACATGCTCACCTGGGCCGACCCCGACCGGGATCTCGTCGTGGCGCTGCTCACGACGGGCAAGCCGATGCTCGGCACGCACTTCCGGGCCTTCCCACAGCTCATCGGCACCATCCACGACACCTTCCCCGCCGCCTAGCTGTACTCGGCCGGGGGGCGACGGCCTCGGTCCTTCGAAACGGCGCTCGGGTCGCAGCGGTCGACGTCCTCAGGAGGTCCCGGGCAGATCACCGGGTGGCCGCGACCAGGCGCCCTGACCGGGCGGGCGCCGGCATCGTCGATGGGGCAGGCTCGGGGGATGAGCGACGCCCTGGCCCTCTTCCAGCGAGCCGCGGAGGTGGCTGGCGCCTACCGGTCGTCGGTGACCGACCTGCCGGTGACCGCCCGCGCCACCACGGACGAGTTGCGGGAGGCGTTCGCGCTGCGGCTACCGACATCGCCGCTGCCCGCCGACCAGGTGCTCGAAGAACTGGTCGCCGCCGCCGAGCCCGGCCTCGTCCACACCGCGGGCGGCCGCTTCTTCGGATTCGTGATCGGCGGCTCGTACGACCTCGCCGTCGCCGCCGAGATGGTGACCGCCGGGTGGGACCAGTGCGCCTACAACGGCGTGCTCACGCCCGCGGGCGCGATGGCCGAGCAGGTGGCCGGCGGCTGGCTGAAGGAGCTGCTGGGCCTGCCCGCCACCGCGTCGGTCGGCTTCGTGACCGGCGGGCAGGAAGCCAACACCGTGGGACTGGCCTCGGGTCGCCACCACGTCCTGGCCGAGGCGGGCTGGGACGTCGAGGCCGAGGGCATGACCGGCGCCCCCCGGGTGCGGATCGTCGCCGGCGCCGAGCGCCACGCCACCATCGACCGGGCCCTGCGCCTGCTCGGGTTCGGCACCAACGCCCTCGAGCCCGTCGACGTCGACGCCAACGGGGCCATCCGTCCCGATGCCCTGGCCGCCACGCTCGCGTCCCAGCCGCCGGGCCCGAACATCGTCTGCCTGCAGGCCGGCAACGTGAACACCGGCGCGTGCGACCCGTTGCGCGAGGCCATCGGCGTGGCCCACGACCGCGGGGCCTGGGTGCACGTCGACGGGGCCTTCGGGCTGTGGGCCGCCGCCAGCCCTACCACGCGCCCCTTGGTCGACGGGATCGAACTCGCTGACTCGTGGGGCTGCGACGGCCACAAGTGGCTGAACCTCACCTACGACTCGGGCTTCGCCATCTGCTCGCGCCCCGAGGTCCACGCCGCCGCCGTGCGGTACTCGGCGGCCTACCTCACCGGTTCCGGCGGCGCCGACCTGGGCATGTCGGACTTCACCCTGGAGTCATCGCGCCGGGCCAAGGGCTTCGCCACCTGGGCCCTGCTGCGCCACCTCGGGCGCGACGGCGTGGCCGCCCTCGTCGACCACCTCTGCGCCATGGCCCGCCGCTTCGCCGGCGGCCTCGCCGGCGGCGGCGCCCGCATCGCCAACGACGTGGTCCTGAACATGGTGTTGGCCGACTTCGGCGACGACGCCACCAACCGGGTCATCGCCGCCGCGGTCCAGGCCGAGGGGACCTGCTGGCTGGCCACCACCGAGTGGCAGGGCCGCACCCTGCTGCGCATGTCGCTGTCGAGCTGCGCCACCACCGAGGCCGACGTCGACGCGTCCGTGGCCTCCGTCCTCCGCCAAGCTGCCGCCGCCCGATGATCCGGCGTCACCGTTGCCCAACGCCTTGATCGGGAGGCACCCGGCACCGGTCGCGGGCGGCCGCGGCGGCGGCGACGGCAGGTCGCAGCGCCACCGCCCCGCCCGCCACGAGCGCAACCCCGGCCGCCCGATCTGGCGTCACCCCCGCCCGGGTCGCGGGCGGGGGCGGGGCCAGGTCCCCGCGCCACCGAGTCCGGCGGCTCAGCGCCGGCCGAACACCCGGTCGAGGCCGACGGCGGTCGCGACGCGACTGGCGACGGGGTGAGGCAGGCCGCGGCTCAGGTCGTCGAGGTCGGCCTGCATGCGCTCGACGGTCTCGTCGTAACAGGCCTGGACCGTCTCGGGGTCGTCGGCCGCGTCGGGACCGAGGTGCGACCAGTCGATCGGCTCGCCCACCCGGGCGGTCACCTTCGCCGGTAGGGGCCACGTCGGGAGCTGCACCGGAGCGATCCCCCACGGAAGGCCCGCGACGACGGGCATCACGTTGATGCGGAGGCGGTCGAAGCCCAGGCGCTTGGCCAGCGTCTCGCCGCGGGTGAGCACGATGATGGTGTCGTGGCTGCCGTGGGCCACGAGCGGGACGACGGGCACCCCGTGGCGCAGGGCGAGGCGCACGAAGCCGGTGCGGCCCTGGAGCTCGATGCGGTGGCGCTCGCTCCACGGGCGGTAGTCCTCGGCATCGCCGCCGGGATAGACGACGACCGGATGGCCCCGATCGAGGAGGCGGTCGGCGTTCTCCTTGCTGGCGGGCACCGAACCCATCTTGCGGGCCATCGGTGCCGCCCCCGGGATGGCGAAGAGGAAGTCGAAGGCCATGCTGTAGATCGGCTCGGCCGGCCCCCGTTCCTCGACCCACCGGTGGTGGAACGCCCAGAAGTCGGGCATGTAGACGCCGCCGGAGTGGTTGCCCACCACGAGGAAGGGGCCGTCGTCGGGCAGGTGCTCGAAGCCGTGGATCTCCGGATCGAAGTACCGCAACCAGGCACCGATCAGCGGGTGGAGGCGTTCTACGGTCTCGGGGTCGCGCTGCTCGATGTCGGCATGGAGCTCATGGTCGACACGGGCCCGGAGGGGATCCCAGGGCGACCACGGCGGCTGTCGATCACCACCCCGTCCCTCGATCCGCTCCCCCATGGGGCCATGGCACCACCACGATGACCCCGGCGGAAGGGGCCAAGGTCCCGAGGTCGTGACGGGCGGCGGGCCGCGCCGACGCCGCTTCTGGGCCACACCTCGGGCAGGCGGTCGGAATACGACGGCGCCGGCGCCGGTTCGGGTGCCGTGGCAGCCCGGGTCCCGCCCGGTCCCGCAGGATCATCCGACGAGCCGACGAGGTAGACCGATGTCCGAGATCAACGACTGGAACGCGCAGATCATCGAGGAGTTCCGCGCCAACGGCGGCGAGGTGGGTGGCCAGTTCGAGGGGGCGCCGCTGCTCCTCCTCCACACCACCGGCGCCAAGACCGGCAAGGAGCGCATCGCACCGATGATGTACCAGGCCGTCGACGGCGGTTGGGCCGTCTTCGCCTCCAAGGCCGGCGCCCCCGACAACCCCGACTGGTACCACAACCTCGTGGCCCACCCCGACGCCAGCATCGAGGTCGGCACGGACACCAAGGCGGTGCGGGCCGAGGTGCTCGCGGGCGACGAGCGGTCCGCGATCTGGGAGACCCAGAAGGAGCGCTACCCCGGCTTCGCCGAGTACGAGGAGCAGACCGACCGGGAGATCCCGGTCGTCCTGCTGCGTCCCGTCGACTGAGTCACCCGGGCCAAAACGACCGGAGAGGAGGGCCTTGGGGGGAAGGCCCTCCTCTCCTGGTGTTGCTGGGGTGGCCGCCGAAGCGGTCTCACCCCGTTCGGGAGTGATCTGTCGTGGGGGGAACGACGATCGAACTCCCGAGTGGGTGGGTCAGGCCGCCTTCGCGGCGGGCTTGACCGGCTTCACGGGCTTGGCGTCGGGGTCGACGAACCTGGCCCGCACGGGGGCGGTGGCGGTGACCAGCTCGCCCATGAACACCTTCTGGTTCTTGACCAGGGCGTCGACGACCTTGAACCCGAAGTCGACGTACTCGTCGACGCTGCCCATGCGGTCGAGGTTCGGGACCTTGACCTCGGGGAGCTTCGCCTCGGCCCACTCAGCGGCGCTGCGGACGCCCTTGACGATGGGCTCCTGGACCGACTCGAGGAACTCGATGGCCTTGACTTCGATCTCGCTCAGCTGCTCGATGGCTGCAGACATCTCGGACTTCCTTCACTCTTCGGCGATTCGGTGGTGCCGCCGGGGCTTCGTGCTGCTCACTCCGGTGGCGTCTGTGCTCACTATTGCAAGCGTGCTTGCGAACGTCAACCCTTTTGCTAAGGAAATCAAGCAGATGTGACCCATGTCTCCCTCAACGCGAGTGGGCGGCGGGTGCGGGGCCACCCGTGTGGCCGGCGGGCACACTGGCGGGATGCGCCACGAGCTCGACCCCGACCGATCGACGGTGACGGTCCACGCGTCCTCCAGCCTCCACCCCATCACCACGGATGCCCCGGTGACCGGTTGGATCGACGTGGCCGTCGATGCCGATGGCCGCCTCGACGCCGGCGCGCCCGTGGACGGCGCGGTCGAGGTCGCCCTCGGCACCATGCGGTCGGGCAACCCTCTCATCGACCGCGAGGCCGAGCGCCGCCTGCACATCCGCCGCCACCCGACGGTGACCGGGCGCCTCACCTCGTTGTCCCCGGGACGCACCGACGCCCACGACGCTGGCGGCGCCGACGACGACGACGCAGACTGGGCGGGCGCCGGCGCGCTGGACTTCCACGGCGTCACCCGGCCCCTCGAGGGCGTCCTGCGCCTGACCCTCCTGCCCGACGGCGAGATCGGCCTGAAGGGGTCGGCCGAGCTCGACGTCACCGACTTCGACGTCCAGCCGCCCAGCCTGCTCGTGGTGAAGGTCCACCCGCAGATCCGAGTCGAGCTCGACGCGGTCGCCTTCCCTGCTCGGAACCTGTCGTGATCACCTTCGGCATCGGCGGCGGTCACCCGAAGGATCTCGGCGCGGTGGTGGCCCTGCGCGGCCCCATCTGCGGCGCCCGCACCGGCTGACCGGCGGCGCGGGTCCCTCAGCGGGGAGTGACGCTCACGGGAACGGCATGGAAGCCCCGCAGGGTCATGCGGTGGCGGCGGACGAGCGGGCCGTCCAACTCGATGGACCGGCAGCGTTCGCGCAGCGCGGCGAAGACCTCTTGGCCCTCGGCCCGGGCGAGGTTGGCGCCGAGGCAGTAGTGGATGCCCGAGGCGAAGCTCATGGGCGGGCCCTCGTCGCGGGCGACGTCGAAGCGGTCGGGATCGGTGAAGTGGGACGGGTCCCGGTTGGCCGCGCCGAGCAGGGTCACGACGTTGGTGCCGACGGCGACGGGCTCGCCGGCGAGGTCGGCCGGTTCGAGCGCGGTGCGCACGTCGAGCTGCACAGGTGAGTCCCACCGCAGCATCTCCTCGACCGCGGTGGGCAGCAGGCCGGGATCGTCCCACAGGCGGGCCATGGCGTCGGGATTGCGCAGCAGCGCCGCGGTGCCGTTGCCGATCAGGTTGGTCGTGGTCTCGAAGCCGGCCGCGAACAGCAGCATGGCCACGACGATGACCTCGGGCTCGCTGAGGCGGTCGCCGGCGTCGTCCACCGCGAGCAGGTCGGACAGGAGGTCGTCGCGGGGCTGTGCCCGTCGCTCGTCGACGAGGCCCTGGAAGTAGCCGTAGACCTCGGCGTTGGCGGCTTCGGCGGCCTTCAGCTCGTCGACGCTGGCGCCGGCCTCGATGCCGGCCGCGGCGGCGGTGATGAGGCTGCGGAACTGGGGCCAGTCGGCCTCGGGGACGCCCACCATGGCGCCGATGACGGCCACGGGAAGGGGGAACCCGATGGCCTCGAGCAGGTCGCCGCCGCCGGACTCGACGAAGCGGTCGACCACGCCGTCGGCGAGGGTGCGGATGCGGGCACGCAGCTCCTCGACCCGCCGCGGCGTGAAGGCCCGCGAGACGAGACCGCGCTGGCGGGTGTGCTGAGGCGGGTTGAGGAACAGCAGCGACAGCGGCCGGTCGGCGCCGCGGCGGCGCGCCTGGAGCTGGCGGCGGTACTCGGCGGCGGCGGGGTCGGTGCTGGGGACCAGGCTGGTGCCGTCGCCGTCGCGGTTGGCCTTGCCGAAGCGGTTGTCCCGCAGCACCTCGCGGCAGTCGTCGTAGCGGGTGAGGAAGATGGCGCCGGTGCCGCTGTGGTGCACCGGCGCCGTCTCGCGGAGATGGCGGTAGTAGGGCGTGGGGTCGTCGAGGCCGGCGTCGCTGAAGAAGAGGGCGGCGATGGCCTCGTCGGGCGACAGCTCGCGCACCGCCTCGACCGGCGAGGCCGCCGACGCTGCCGACTGGGCTTCGGGCTCGATGCTCACGGGGCCACGGTACGCCCGGTCGCCGGCGAGCGGCGACCGCTCAGGCCGGCGCGGGGCGGACCTTGTAGACGAGGCGGCCGTTGGCCACGACCCGGGCGTCGTCGGCCGCTCGTACCTCGGCCTCGACGAACACGATCGACCTGCCCCGTTGGGTGACCCAGCCCTCGGCCACGGCGTCGGCCCGCACGAGGGCCGAGCGGTACTCGACGTTCATGGTCAGGGTCAGCATCTGGGGCACGGCGGGGAACACCCAGCCCACGGCGGGCACGACCACCGTGTCGATGAGCGAGGCGATGGCGCCGCCGTGCACCGGCCCGGCGGGCTGCTCCAGCTCGGAGCGATGGGGCAGGCGCAGGCGGCAGTAGTCCTCGCGCAGCTCCTCGACCTGAAAGCCGAGGAACTTCGGCAGGTACACCCGGTCGGGCCAGACGCAGAAGTTCTTCCAGAGGGCGGCGGCGTCGGCGGGCAGCGGGGCGTGGTCGGCGGCCCGGGGGGCGAGCAGGTCAGCGGCGGCGTCCGGCATCCCTGGACCCTAAGGGCGCGAGGACCGGGCGCCTCCGCCCGGCCAGCGGCCCGCCGCCGCCGCTCGAGCGAGACGTCGTCATCGGCCGGCGCCGCCCGCCGTCATGCGCCCGCCGTCACTCCTTGGTGGCGACGTGGTTGGGGACGACGTTGATCTTGGTCTCGTAGATGACCTTCTCGAGCTCGCGTTGGTCGCCGCCGAGGGTGGCGCGCAGCTGGTCGCGGCACGGGTCGCACGGCCCGTAGAACCGGGCGGCGGCGTGCTGACCACACCGCGGGCAGTCGAACTCGTGCAGATCACTCAGATCGCTCGTCACCATGCTCACGGCGCCCATGCTCGCAGACCGCACCCGACGAGGGTGCGACCGGGGGCAGCCCGTGTGAGCCACCGTGGCCCGCTGGGGTCGTGCCGCGCTTCGGCATCGGCCGCCGCCGACATCAGGCCGTAGCCGAACGTTCACGATGTGGTGGCGACGCCGGCCGGTCCGACCGGGCATGCTGAGAGCGGTCGAGACCCGGAGGGGTGTGCACGATGGGCCAGGACGCACGATGAGCCAGAACAGCAAGCTCGGGATCCTCGTCGGTGGTGGTCCGGCGCCGGGGATCAACAGCGTGATCGGGGCGGCCACCATCCGCGCCGAGTTGGCCGGCGTCCCCGTCGTCGGCATCCGCGACGGGTTCGAGCACCTCATCGCCGGCGACACGAACGAGGTCCTCGAGCTCACGGCCGACTCGGTGAGCCGGATCCACTTCCGGGGTGGGTCGATCCTCGGGACTTCGCGGGCCAACCCCACCAAGGACCCCGCCCTGCTCGACCGGTGCATCGACTCGCTCGGTCGCCTGGGGGTGGACCAGCTCATCACCATCGGCGGTGACGACACCGCCTACTCGGCCATGCGGCTCGCCGAGCGCTCCGCGGGGCGCCTGCGGGTGGTCCACGCACCGAAGACCATCGACAACGACCTCGATCTGCCGCCCTGGGTGGACACCTTCGGGTTCCAGACCGCCCGTCACCACGGGGTGGAGATCGTGACGAACCTCATGGTCGACGCGAAGACGACCTCGCGGTGGTACTTCGTGATCGCGATGGGCCGCAAGGCCGGGCACCTCGCCCTGGGCATGGGCAAGGCCGCGGGGGCCACGGTCACACTGATCCCCGAGGAGTTCGGCGAGCGCGTGGTGCTGTCCGAGATCGTCGACACGCTCGTGGGCAGCGTCATCAAGCGCCGGCGGGCCGGTCGGCGCGACGGGGTGGCGGTGATCGCGGAGGGCGTGGTGCTGAGCCTGGACCCCGCCGAGCTCGATCTGCTCGACGAGGTGGAGCGCGACGAGCACGGCCACGTGCGCATCGCCGAGGTCGACATCGGGCAGATCCTGAAGGTCAAGGTGCGCGAGCGCCTCGCCGAGCTCGGCCTCAAGACGACGATCGTCAGCAAGGACGTGGGCTACGAGCTGCGCTGCGCCGACCCCATCCCCGTCGACATGGAGTACACCCGCGACCTCGGGTACTGCGCCGCCAAGTACCTGATCACCGGGGGCAGCGGCGTGATGGTCACGATGCAGGCGGGCCAGTTCGTGCCGGTGCCTTTCGGCGAGATGCTCGACCCGGAGACGGGTCGGACCGCCGTGCGGGTGGTCGACATCCACTCCACCCGCTACGCCATCGCCCGCCGCTACATGCTGCGGGTGCGCCGCGACGACTTCGACGACCCCGACGAGCTGGCCGCCCTGGCCGAGGCCGCGGGCCTCTCCGTCGACGCCTTCCGGGACATGTTCGAGCCCGTCGTCGCCAACGAGCCGCCGGCGCTCGACCTCAGCGTGGCCCACGCCGACGGTTCGCCGGCGGACTGAGGTTGCGGCGCCCGCCCTTCTGGGAAAGGTGGAGCTTCCAGGAAGCGTGAAACCGCTCGCAGCGGCCTGACCCTTCCCAGAGGGGGTCCTGCGGGGGGTGCCCTCGATCGGGGAAGCGTGAGACCGCCGCCCGCGAACAGACCGCCGCCCGCGGCGCGAACGTTCCGGGAATACGGAGCGCGTGCCCCGTACGTCGCCGGCGCCGGCGTCAGACCCGGTACACGCGGCGGGCGGTGCCGGCGAAGAGCTGGGCCTGCTCATCGGGTGAGTACGACGCGGCGATGCGCTCGAACGCCTCCCACACCACCGCGTAGTCGACGCTGATCTTGTCGACCGGGAAGTTGGACTCGAACATGCAGCGGTCGGGGCCGAACACGTCGATGGCGTGGCGGTACCAGCGCTCCTGCACGGCGAGGAAGCCGTCGACGTCGGGGCGCTCGCCGAGGGGCCAGAAGGCGTTGTCGGGCATGGCCAGGCCGCCGAGCTTGGCCACCACGTTGGGGCACGCCGCCAGGGTGGCCAGCTCGGGCTGCCACGCCTCGAAGACCTCGTCGTGGCGGCCGGCCCAAGGGCCGATCCCGAGCGGGGTGCTGAAATGGTCGAGGACGACCGTGGTGCCGGGCACGGCCCGCGCCAGGTCGATGAGATCGACCAGCTGGGTGTGGTACTGCCAGGTGTCGTAGGTGAAGCCCCGCTCACCGAGGTGGGCCACGCCGCGGCGGAAGCCCGGGTTGGCGGCCCGGTGGGGCTCGGCACCCCCGGGGATCATGGCGGTGACGCCCGGCGGCACCGACGACAACGCGTCGCGGATGCCCCGGAAGCGCCCGCCGGCGGCGGCCTCGTGGGCGTCGAGCACCTCGTCGAGCTGGTCGAGGGGCAGGGTCAGGTCGGCGTGGCCGACGATGGTGGCGCCCGGCGTCCGCTCGCTCTCGTCGGCGATGCCGGCAACGAACTCGGTCTCCCCAACGGGGCGCAGGTGCTCGGGCCCGTCGGTGCGGTAGGCGGCGTGGCACTCCATGAAGACGGTGGCCACGACGGCGGGCACCGTGTCCGTGTCGGCCCACAGCTCGTCGAGCCCGTAGGCCCCCATGGCCCCGCCGGCGAAGTCCGCCGGCCAGAGGTGGTGGTGCGGGTCGACGATCTCGCGTGTGGTGTCCCCCATGGCCGGATGCTACGACCGGCGCCGCCGGTGGGCGACGACGACCATCAGGCCTTCCATGTTGGTCTCGTCGCCGAAGCTGAGGCCGATGTGGACCGTGAGGCCCTCGGCCTGCAGCAGGGGGCGGACCACGCCCTCGACGTCGATCAGGACGTTGTCGTGGCGCTCGAAGCCACGCTCGTAGGCGCCGTCGGGCCGGCGCATGAAGGTGGTCATCAACCGGGCGAAGTGGTCGGGGGCGTCGCTGGCCCGCTCGGTGATCAGTGCCCAATCGTCGCCGAGCCAGGGGGTCGGCGGCCGCGCCATCTGGGCGTCGCGGGTGGTCAGGTCCTCGAGGTCGATGGCGATGACGCCGCCGGGACGCAACGCTCGGGCGCAGGCCACGAGCGCCGCCTCGAGGGTGGCTCGGTCGGGCACGTAGCTGAGGGCGTGGCCGGTCGACACCACGGCGTCGCACTCGGGCACCGGGTCGTCGGGCAGCGCCAGCACCCGGTGCTCGACCGCGTCGGGCGCGTAGGACCGGGCGAGGTCGAGCATGGCCGGCGAGGCGTCGGTGGCGACGACCCGCAGACCGGCGTCGGTCAGGTGCTTCGTGAGCAGGCCGGTGCCGCAGCCCACCTCGACGACCAGGCCGTCACGGCGGCGCACGCCGTCGAGCAGGGCGAGGATGCCCGGTGCGCAGGCGTCGGCGTGGAACCCGAAGCCCTCGTGGTGGATGCGCGCCAGCGCGGGCTGGTAGTAGCGGTCGGCGCCCATCACCAGACCTGGTTCGCGGCGAGGATGCCTCCGATGGCGATGAGGGTGCCGGCGAGGGCCCAGAACTGGCGGATCCTCTCGCGGTGGAACGCCACCATCAGTCGGGCCTCGAGGGTCTCGACCACGTAGTCGATGCGCTCGTCGATGCGGGCCTCGAGGCGCGCTTCCATTCTGGCCATGTCGTCGCGGACACTGGCGATCTCACGTCCCAACTCGTCGCGCAGCCGGGCCAGGTCGTCTCGCAGCCGGGCCACGTCGTCGCGCACCACGTCGAGATCGTGCTTGGTGGCGACGTCGGCCCAGCCCGTCGGCGGCAACAGGCTCATGAGCGAATCGGCTCTCGTGTCACCGAGCACCTCTCGAAGTCCTTCGTGCAGCGGCGAACGTACCGTGACGGCTTCCCGCACCACAAGGGTGTTGCGTCGGACGCCGCCGGCCTCAGGTCGAGCCGTACTGCTCGCGCAGCTTGTACTTGAGGATCTTGTTGAGGGTCTCGTTGCGGGGCAGGGCGTCGACCACCTCGAGTCGCTCGGGGATCTTCTGGGTCATGAGCCCCGAGTCCCGGCACAGCGCCACCATCTCGTCGAAGGTCAGCTCGCCCTCGCCCGGGGCGCTCTGGACCACCGCCACCACCATCTCGCCCCGCTCGCGGTCGGGCACGCCGATGACGGCCACGTCGCCCACCTTCGGGTGGGTGTAGAGGATGTCCTCGATCTCCTTGGCGCTGATGTTCTCGCCCTTGCGGATGATGATGTCCTTGAGCCGGCCGGTGAGCACGACGTGGCCGTCCTCGCGGAGGTGGCCGACGTCGCCGGTGCGGAAGTAGCCGTCCTCGTCGAAGGCGTCGGCGTTCAGGGACTCGTCGGTGTAGCCCTTGAAGACCATCGGGCCCTTGAGGCGGACCTCGCCGTCCTCGCCGGGGGCGCAGACGTCGCCGTCCTCGCCGACGATGCGCACCTCGCAGCCGTAGACCGGCTTGCCCTCGGTGTTGGCGAGCTGGTCCTCGCTGTCGCTGGGCGAGCCCTGGGCGATCATCGGGCACTCGGTCATGCCGTAGCCGTGGAGCGTGCCGAGGGGGCAGAGCTCGCGCTTGACCTCGTAGTAGACCTCCGGCGGCTTGGGTGCGCCGCCGCCGGCGAGGAGGCGCAGCGACGGGAGGATGGGCGTGTCGGGGTCCTTGCGCTGCTCGGCGAGGAACATCAGGTAGTGGGCGGTCGAGCCGCCGGCCGAGGTCACCCCGTACTTGCGGAACGCCGGCAGGATGGCCTCGAGGTTGAAGCCCTCGACGATGACCGCCCCCACCCCCGTCACGAGCATGAGCACGAGGTAGTCGGGGCCCGCGATGTGGGCGAAGGGGAAGGCGATGGAGCCGAGGTCGACGTCGGGGTCCCATTCGATGGCGTGGGCGAGGCCGTAGCCGCCGGCGATCAGGGTCTTGTCGGTGTGTTGGACGCCCTTCGGGTCCGACGTGGTGCCCGACGTGTAGTAGAGCCAGCGGACGTCGTCGCCGCTCTCGGGCGGCGGGGGCAGGGTGGACGGGTCGCCCTCGGGCAGGTCGGCGTAGGCGTTGAGCACCTGCACGGGCGGGTCGACGTCGGCGCCCAGGCGCTCGGCGCGGGCGTTGTAGTCGACGCCGAAGAGCTCGCCGGGGCCGAGGTAGAGCTTCGGGGCGAACTGGTGGAGGGCGAAGTCGACCTCCTTCTCCCCGTAGATGTGCAGGATCGGGTTCTGCACCACGCCGAGGCGGGCGAGGGCGATGGACGCCAACACGGTCTCGATGCGGCTGGGCAGCTGCCAGGTGACCTTGTCGCCCGGGCCGATGCCCATGGCGTAGAGGCCGGCGGCGACCCGCTCGGCCCGGTCGCGCAGCTCGCCGAAGGTGAGGGTCCGGTCGCTCGGGTCGACCAGCACCCGGGCGTCCGGCGTCAGCGCGGCGCGCCGCTCCACCAGCTCCCACATCGTCGCCGAGTCCTGCAGCGGTCGATCGTCGGCCATTCGGTCCTCCCCTCGACCCGGGTCGACCCCGGGTCACCTGCTCGCTTGTCGTCCGTCTCGCCCTTCGGCCGGCGTCGGCCCGAGGCCTCCGCCGGCGAGGGGTCAGTGTGGCATGACGGCGAGGCCCGTCGCGGCGGCACCCAGGATGCGGCGACGGGACCGCCCGGCCCGCCGGTGGAGCGGTGGCGGGGAGACCGCCGCAGGCCGGCCGTATCGTGACGTCGTGAGCGGCGAGACCGACCTCGACACGATGCTGGCCCACCTCACGGTGACGGTGCGGCCCGGCCGCTACACCCTCGTCCAGGTGGACGGGTCGGAGGCGCTCGGCGACGGGGTCGAGGCGGTGCTCCGCGAGGACGAGGGCACCACCGCCGTCGCCACCGTCGAGGCCGCCGCCCGGGAGGGCTGGGCGGTGGAGTTCGAGGCAGCGTGGCTCACCCTCGACGTCCACAGCTCGCTCGAGGCCGTCGGCCTGACTGCCGCGGTGGCGACCGCGCCGGCCACCGAGGGCATCCCGTGCAACGTCCTCCCCGGGTACCTCCACGACCATCTGCTGGTCCCGGTCGAGCGAGCCGACGACGCCCTCGCCTGCCTCGCCCGACTCCGCGACGGCCGCCGCTGACCCGGCAGCGTCCACCGATGGCGTATCGGCCGACGGTGCATGGGCACGCTGCCCGATGGGCCACCATGGGGCCATGCGCATCGGGGTGCTCGGAGCGGGACGCATCGGCCAGGCCCACGCGGCCAACCTGACGCTCGTCGAGGGCGTCGACGAGGTGTGCGTCCACGATCCGGACCCCGTGGCGCTCGACGCCCTGCCCGAGTCCGCCATGCGGGTCGGATCGACCGACGCCCTGCTCGACCGTTGCGACGGGGTCGTGATCGCCACCCCCACCGCCCACCACCCCGACGACCTGCGCGCCGTGGCCGACGCCGGCCTCCCCTGCCTCTGCGAGAAGCCCTTGTCGCTCGACCTCGCCGCCAGCGAGGCCGTCCTCGCGTACGCCGACGCCGCCGGCATCGAGCTGCAGGTCGGCTTCCAGCGCCGCTTCGACCCGGGCTTCGTGGAGATGAAACGCCTCATCGACACCGGCGCGCTGGGCCGCCTCTACCTGCTCCGGGCCGCCAGCCACGACTTCCAGCCGCCGCACGAGAGCTACCTGCCCGACGCCGGCTCCATCTTCCGGGACATGCACATCCACGACTTCGACGCCCTGGCCTGGCTGAGCGGCGACCGCCCCGTCGAGGTCTTCGCCCGGGGTTCGGTGCTGGTCGACGAGATGTTCGCCCGCCACGGCGACGTCGACACCAGCACCGCGGTGGTCACGCTGGAGGGCGGGGCGATGGCGGTGCTCACGGGCACCCGTCAGAACGGCGTCGGCTACGACCACCGCACCGAAGCCATCGGCTCGCTCGACAGCGTCAGCGCCGGCCTCGGCCCCCACATGCCGCTGCGGTCGGCCGACCCCGGCGGCCCTCAGCCGGTCGACCCGTACCCCACCTTCCCGATCCGCTTCCACGCCGCCTACCTGGCCGAGGTCGAGGCCTTCGCCGCCCTGGTGGCCGGGACGGGCCCCAACCGCAGCCCCGGCAGGGCCGCGGTCGACGCCCTGCGCCTCGCCGTCGCCGCCGACCGGAGCCTGGCGACGGGCCTGCCCGTGACCGTCGCCGACATCACGGCGTAGGCGCCAGCGGTGCGCATGTCGATCAGCGGCCGCGCTCCGCCCCTCGGCCCCCATCGAGCGCACCATCGTTCATAGGCGGTGTCCCAGCACCCCCGTCCGTGCGAGGGCGCGGCCTGGCGGCGTCGTCGGGTCGGTGCCGACGACCGACACGCCTGAGGTGGCCGTGGAGGGTCAGACGCGGTCGACCACGAACGTGCCCGTGAGGACCGGGAAGCCGTCGGCCTGCAGCTCGGTCTCTCCGGTGTCACCCGTGAGCTCGCCGCAGAGGGTGGCGTCGGTCACCTCGGTGACGGTGACGGTGTGCTCGCCGATCGGGAGGATGCGGTCGGCGCCGAGGTAGAGGGCCTCGAAGTTGATGCTCGCCGGCACGTCGGGGATGGAGGCGTCCGGATCGGTGAGGTCACCGGGTGAGCTGACGGCACCCTCGCCGGTCTCGAGGGGCCCGTACTCGCCGGTGGTGAGGTCGCCCTCACCGCCGGTGGTGATGCTGAGGACGAGGATGAGGCCACCCTCGGGGACGTCCGGGTCGCCCACGGGCGCCGAGAGCCCGAACTGGGGGTCGGCCTCGTACTCGTAGTCGGCGAACACCAGGCTGGCGTCACCGCCGGAGCCATCGGCGAAGGCGGTGACGACATCGACCGGCCCCTCGTCGAGTGCCACCTCGGCGCCGTCCCCGCCCCGGGCGGCGTCGGCGTTGACCACCTCGAGGGTGGTCTCGTCGGGGCACCCGCCGGCGGCCTCGTCCGGGTCGCCGGCGCCCGTCGTGTCGGTCCCGGCGGCGGCGGTCGAGTCGGCGGTGGCCTCGGTGCTGGCCGCAGTGTCCTCGTCGCCGCCGTCGTCCCCGCAGCCGGCAGCGCCGGCCACGATCAAGGCCGCCGCGACGGCCAGCCCCAGCGCCCGTCGAACCTGCCTCATCGTCGACCGCCCTTCGTCCTGTGTGCGTGCGCGGGTGTGCGCGTACGGGTCGGAGGGCGAGGGTAGCGGCACCCCGAGACCCCCTCGGACGGCCCACCGCCTGCGACCGCCCGGTAGCGTCCGCCGCCGTGAAGGAGATCGACCGCCAGCGCGAGCTGTACCGGGGGGCGCTCGGCCTGCTGGGCGTCGACGACGTGGTGACCGCCGGCCCAGTGATGGCGCCCCGGCCCCAGGTGCGGGGCGGCCTGAAGCGCTGGTTCCGGCGCCGCGGGGCTCGCAGCACCCGGCCGACCAGATGGCCGGGCTCAACGTCCTCGCTCTCGCCGACGACGCCCTCTGGCTCTACCGGGCGCCCAAGTGGGTGGGCGGCATCCCCCGGATCGAGCGCCTCGTCGGCTGGTGGCCCATCTCGACCGTGACGCTGGCGTCGACCTACAAGGAGCTCGAGTCGCTCGACTACGACACCGGCACCAACTACAAGACGAAGGTCGTGCGCATCGCCATCAAGGCCGAGGGCGACGAGCGCCTGACCAGGGTCGACGGCCTCCAGAACGACCAGACCCGCGAGCTCGCCCGCGAGATCAAGCGCGCCACCGGCCAGCGCAAGAACTGAACGGCCGCCGGCGGCCGCCGCCGCGAGGTCGCACGTTGCGTCGAGGCGCCCGGCGCCGGTCGCCGACGGGACCACCAGCTGGTGGGCTGGACCTCGGAGGGGACGCCGATCAGCTGCCTAGGACCTTGCGGGCGAAGGGAGGGGGCCGTCGGGGCCGGACATGCCGACCTCCTCGGCGATGGCGACGGCGGCCTCGGCGTGCTCTCGTGCTTCGCCGTTCCGACCCTGGGCCAGCAGGGCGCGGGCCCAGTCGTGGTGGGTCCAGGCCAAATACGGTCGGGCTCTCGCCCGCTCGCACAGCGCCACGGCCGCGGCGAAGTGGGCGTCGGCGTCGTCCGTGGCGACCAAGAGCCGAAGCCGCCGCGGCGAGTCCCAGGTCGTTGGGGACATCGATGGTGACCCCGGTGAAGTTGAACGTGCCGGCGTGCGGGGCCAGTTGGTCGTAGATCCCCTTCGCCGTCCCCTCGTCGACAGACAGCCAAACGCACACGAGGATCTTGGCCACCGTCGGCCATCGCACAGAGCCGCGACGCCTCGATGACCGGCGTCCCGAACCAGTCGCCGTCCTCGAAGGTGGCGTCGCCGGCGCTGACCCCGATGCGCATCGCCAGGGTGGGGCCCCCGGCCCGACGGTTCCGGCGATCCACCGCGCGCTGCATCGCCACCGCGCCCGCCAACGCGTCGGCCGCCCCCGTGTACGACGCCATCACCGCGTCGCCGATGGTCTTGACCTCGGTGCCGCCGGTGGCGGCCATGGCCTCGCGCAGGTCGGTGAAGTGGGCGCGGCGCAGGCTGTCTGCCGCGGCATCGCCGATGTCGGAGGTCAGCTCGGTCGAGCCGACCAGATCGGTGAACAGGATGCTGATCAGCCCCGAGCTACTCACCGCCTCGCCCCTTCCTGCGCCGGTCGCCCGACCGTAGCCGGGGAGGGCGACGAGACGCCGCGGCGCCGGCGCCGCCGCCTCAGCGGGTTTCGAGGCCGACGAGATCGGCCAGCAGCTCCATCGACCGGAGCCAGTCGTCGAGGTCGTTGCGCCACGGGGCGGCGACGACGTAGCTGACGCCGGCGGCCTCGTAGCGGTCGCGCTCGTCGCGGATGCGGTCGGGATCCATGCCCTGGGGGTCCCAGCCGGTGCGCAGCGAGATGGTGAACTCGGGCTCGGGGCGCTCGGCCCGCAGGGCCTCGATAGGGGCCCGCACCTCGTCGGGGTCGAGGCCGATCAGGTGGAAGCCGTCGCCCTTCTCGACCGCCCGCCGGCGGGCCCGGGGCCCCGAGCCGCCGACCCAGATCGGGATGTCGTGGGCGGGCTGGGGCAGCACCCGCAGGTCGTCGAAGTGGGTGAAGCGGCCGTGGAAGGTGGCGGGGTCGTCGCGCCACACCGTGCGCCAGAGGTCGAGCATCTCGTCGAGGCGGTCGCCCCGGTCGCCGAAGTCGTAGCCGAGGGCGGCGTACTCCCCCGCCGACCACCCCACGCCGACGCCGACGGTCAAGCGCCCACCCGACAGGTTGTCGAGGCTGGCGAGCTGGTTCGCCGCCTCCAGCGGGTTGTGCTGGGGGGCGACGAGCACGCTGGTGCCGAGCCCGATCTCCGAGGTGAGCGCCGCCGCCCAGGTGAGGGTGACCATCGGGTCGTAGAGGTAGGGCGACGGGTAGTTCTGGTCGGCTGGCTGGACGAGATGATCGCTCACCCAGAGACCGGCGAAGCCCCGCTCCTCGGCGAGCTTCGCCGCCCGCCCGATGGCCTCCGCGCCGGCGACCCGGCCGTACTGGGGGAGGTGGATCCCGACCTCGAACATGGCGACGTCCTACCAGAGCGCCGGCGGCGGCGTGGGCGGCGTGGCCGGCGGCGCCGTGGCCGCCATACGCTCCCCACGGAGGAACAGGAGACGGCACCGTGGCGAACGACCAGGACAGGCACCGCACCGTCACCCTGCGAGAGGAGGACGACGGCGAGGACTCCCGCCGTCTGACTGCGTCGATCACCCCGGACGGCGACCTGAGGGTCGAGGGCCACGACAGCGGGCCCGCCACGGCAGTCGTCTCGTCCACCGGGGAGTACGAGTGGGTGACGACCGTCGCCGCCGCCGACCTCGGGCGACTGGTGGCGCTCCTCGGCGGGCCCACCGGTGAAGGACTGCTCGACGTCCTCGAGCGGTCCTTCACCGGCGCCGGCTCGTACGAGCTCGAGCGGATCCTGCGCGAGAGCGACCTCCCCGTCGAGCGCTGGACCTGGCGCTGAGCGGGGCCTGACTCGCTGGGGTCAGCCCCGCGCGAGGCCAACCGCCATGAGGGGTTCGGCGGGCCGACCCACACCGTCGTGGGTCTGTCCTGAGGCGGCTCGACCGCGGCACCGCACCGACGGCTCCGGAGCGGGCGCCGTTTGCTTGACACATTCGCCGCTCTGTCTCATGCTCGATACGTGACGGTCCGTATGTCGAGTGAAGTCGCCTTCATCCCCCGGTCGGGGCCCACGTGGCGGGACCCGTTCGGGATGTACGCCGCGCTGCGGGACCACGACCCCGTGCACCACGTGGCCGACGGCGACTACTGGGTGCTGTCGCGGTTCGCCGATGTGTTCGCCGCCGCCCGCGACACGGCCACCTTCTCGTCGGCGCAGGGCCTCACCTTCCGCTACGGGGACATGGACGCCGCCGGCCTCGCCGAGGCCACCCCGATCGTCATGCTGGACCCGCCGGAGCACACCGCCTTCCGGCGGGTGCTCGCCCGGGGCTTCACCCCCCGCCAGGTGGCCGAGCTCGAGCCGACCGTGCGGGCCTTCGTCGGGGAGCGCCTCGACGGGCTGTGCCGCCGGGGTGGGGGCGACATCGTGGCCGAGCTGTTCAAGCCCCTACCGAGCATGGTGGTCGCCCACTACCTCGGCGTGCCCGAGGCCGACCGGGGCCGCTTCGACGGCTGGACCGACGCCATCGTGGCGGCCAACGCCGAAGGCGACCCCCTGGCCGCCCCCCACGCGGTCGGCGAGCTCTTCGAGTACTTCACGGACCTCATCGAGCGCCGGCGCCGCGACCCCGGCGAGGACACCATCAGCGAGCTGATCGCCGCGGGTGACGGCGACGACGGCGACGGCGAACCGGTGCCGGTGCTGCGGATCCTCGGCTTCGCCTTCACCATGGTCGCCGGCGGCAACGACACCACCACCGGCCTGCTCGGGGGTGCGGCCGAGCTGCTCACCGAGCGCCTCGACCAGCGCGCCCGGCTGGTCGAGTCGCCGCAGCTGATCGGCGACGCCGTCGACGAGCTCCTGCGCCTCACCAGCCCGGTGCAGGGCCTGGCTCGCACCACCACGCGGGACGTCACCATCGGCGACACCACCATCCCCGCCGGCCGGAAGGTCCTGCTGCTCTACGGCTCGGCCAACCGCGACCCGCGGGAGTACGGCGACCACGCCGAAGAGCTCCGGGTCGACCGCCGACCCCGCCAGATCATGAGCTTCGGCTACGGCGCCCACCACTGCCTGGGCGCCGCCGCCGCCCGCCTGCAGGCGCGGGTGACCCTCGAGGAGCTGCTGCGGCGCTGCCCGCAGTTCTCGGTCGATGCGTCCGCCGGCCGGTTCGCCGGCGGGAACTACGTGCGCCGCTACGAGTCCCTGCCGTTCCTCGCCGGCGGGACTGGGGCCGGCGGGTGACCAGCGCCGTGGCGCGGCGAGGCGATCGGGCGAGCCTGGCGGCCGACCAGCCCCTCGACGCGACGGGTGCGTTCGCGGGCGCGAGCACCGGGCAGCGTCCCGAGTCGCCGCTCTCCCCCACCGGGGCCACGAGGGCCCACCGGGAGATCGGCATGCAGTGGCGGTACGCCGTGCCGGCCACCCGCGCGGCCAGGCAACTCCTCGACGCGACGGGTGCGTTCGCGGGCGCGAGCACCGGGCAGCGTGCCGAGTCGCCGCTGTTCCTCGCCGAGGCCACGAGGGCCGCCGGGTAACCGCCACCGGCTGGTTGCGTGCGGAGCGGGCCAGCCTGGCGGCCGAACAGCTCCTCGACGCCGCCGGCGAGCTCTTCTCGCGGGATGGCGTCGCCGCGGTGGCGATGGCCGACGTGGCGAGTGCCGCCGGCTGTTCCCGTGCGACGCTGTACCGCTACTTCGACAGCAAGGACGCGCTGCGCACTGCATACGTCCACCGCGAGGCCCGCCGCATCGGCGCCGAGGTCGCCGTCCGGGTCGGCGGAATCGACGACCCACGTGAGCGGCTGGTCGAGGCCATGGCGAGCGCGCTCCGACTGGTCCGCGACGACGTCGCCCTCGCCCCGTGGTTCACCGCGGGCGACGCCGGGGGCACGGCGCGCCTGGCCCAGTCGTCCGGGGTCATCGAAGGGCTGGTGGCGAGCTTCCTGGGCCACGACGCCGACGCCGCCACGCGTCGGCGTGCCCGATGGGTCGTGCGCATCCTGGTGTCTCTCCTCGCTGACCCGCCGGCCGACGGCGACGACGAGCGCGCCCTGCTCGAGGAGTTCGTGGCGCCCGTCGTCGTCGGCTCCGACTGAGGCATCGATGTCGGCGCCCACCCCCGACGACCGGTCGAAGGCAGGCGCCCCCGCACACCGAACCCGTCGCCCGACAAGCCGAACAAGCAGTGCCCGACTGCGCCTCGGATGGCTAGGGCCCACCCCACCCGACGACCAGCCGAATGCCGGTGCCACCCCAAGCCGTCGCGGTGCGCGCCAAGCGCGCACCAGCTCGGCGGGCGCACGGCCCACGTCGTCACCGGCAAGGAGTGGTCCGCCGATATCGCTGCCGACTTCCGTCCGCCCGCGACGCGGACCCCGGCCCGGGGCCGGGGCCGGGGCCGGGCTCGCCCTGACCGTGCTCGTCGTGGTCGCCGCGCTCGGGGCGGCGGGCTGCAGCTCGGGTGACGACGAGGCGTCGACCAGCACCACGGGCGCCTCCGCCGCCGCCTTCGGGCCCGCGCTCTCACCGAACCCGCACCTCGGTCCGAGCGGGACGGCCACGATGCACGGGGACAGCGGTTCGTCCGACACCACTCCGCTCGCCGGCCCCGGCACCGGACCGGTCGATGTGGCGTCGGTCGATCTGGGCGCGGTCTGCCCCACGGTGCTGATCGGCGGCGACGGCTACCCGGTGGCGCTGTGCACCCGCGTCGCCGACCTGCGCCCCGTCGTCCACCTGCTCGACCCCGCGACCGGCGAACCCCTGGCGTCCATCGAGCTCACCACCGGCGGCCTCTTCGGCGGGGTGTACGGCTACCTCGACGACGAGGATCGGATGGTGCTGGTCGACGGCGCCGGCGACCTCCTGCGCATCGCCCACCGGCGGGACGGCCAGGGATGGGCCCTCGAGGTCGCCGAACGGACCCCGCTGGCCGACGCCATCCCCACGGGCGACACCGTGACGAGCGTGGCGCCCGACTACGCCGGCGGCGTCTGGTTCGCGACCGGCGGGGGCACCGTCGGCCTGGTCGACACTGCCACCGGGTCGGCGCGCACCCTGGTGCTCGGCGACGATGAGCGGGTGTCGAACAGCATCTCGACCGCGCCGGCGGGGATGGCGGTGGCCACCGACCACGCCGTCTACCTGCTGGAGGCCGGACAGGGCGGGCGGCCGGAGGTGCGGTGGCGGGCCGCCTACGATCGCGGCCCCGCCCGCAAGCCCGGCCAGCTCAGCTGGGGCACGGGGTCGACGCCGACGTTCTTCGGCCCCACCGACGGCGCCGACTACGTGGCGGTCGTCGACAACGCCGACCCCCAGGTGCACCTCGTGGTCCTGCGGACGTCCGGGCCCGATGCCGGTCGCCGGGTGTGCGCACCGGTCGTGCTCGCCGACGGCGGGCCCGGCTCGGAGAACTCGCCCATCGGCGCCGGCTCGACCGTTGTGGTGGCCAGCACCTACGGCTACGAGTACCCGCGGCTGCCCGAGGACGCCGGCCCCAGTCGGCCGGCGACCGCGCCCTTCGAGGGCGGGATGACCCGGGTGGACGTCGCACCCGACGGCTCGGGCTGCGACGTGGTGTGGGGCACCGACGTCCGCTCGGCGGCGGTGCCCCGCCTCTCGACCGCCGACGGCACCATCACCACGATGACCCGGCCCGGCCGGTCCGCCCGTTACTCCTACGCGGTCATCGACGCCGACACCGGCGAGTTGCTGACCGAGCAGGACCTCGAACCGACCGTCGGCGACCCCCTGCAACTGGCCGGCACCATCGCGCCCGACCAGGTGCTCTACCAGGGCACCGTCGGCACCCTCCTGCGCATCACCCCCTGAAGGGAGTCCGACTCCAGGGCCGCCCCGGGGCGCGGCGGGCCCCCCGACGGCGACCCCCCCTCCACCGTCGGGCGTCTCGCCGTGCCGGAAGGGCCGTTGGGCCCTGTGGGGCGAGCCGTGACGGCGCGACCCTCGTCGGTGCCCGGCGGCGCGCCGAGCGCGTGCGCCGAGGTGTCCGCTCGAGCAGGGAGGCCCGATGTCGACCCGGTCGATCGCACGAGGTGCGCTGGTGCTGGTGCTGTTCCTCGTCCTCGCCGGTTGCGGCGGCGGCGTGGACGACCCGGGCGAGGAGGCAACCGGGTCCACCCTGCCCCCGACCCCGCAGACCACGGCCGTCGACGGCGGCGGCGACTTCGTCGCCGATCTCGACGCGGTCTGCCTCGACCTGCAGACCGACCTCGACGCCCTCGAGGCCCAGCTGGCGCCCGCCGGCCCCGTCACGGATCTCGCCGAGGCGAGCGAGGTGCTCGGGCAGTCCGCGGATGCGTACGACGCCGCCGCTGCCGCCGCGAGTGCGTTGACGCCGCCGCGGGAGCTCCAGGACCGCTTCGACGAGTTCACGGGGCTCCTCCAGGAGTTCGCCACCATGAGCCGACAGCTGGCCGATGCCGCCGCGAGCGGCGACGAGGCCGCCCTCGAGGAGCTGATGCAGACAGGCCCTGAGGGGTCGCAGGATCTCGCCGGTGTCGCCGGTGACCTCGGCCTGACCTGCTTCACCGCGACCGCGACGCCACCCGGCGCCGGGGTCCAGGACTACTGCGATCAGGTCACGGCGTACGTCGAGGCGGTCGACGCGTATCTGGCCGATCCCGACGCCGTGGATCCCGGGTCCCTCAGCGCCCAGGGGGCAGCGCTCGCCACCGCCTCCCCCGAGCTCGCGGCGGACGCATCCGCGGACGACCGGAGCGCACTGCTCGACTGTGCCCGACGGGCGTCCGATGCCGCGTCGGCCCTCCTCGACGCATTGGGCGACTGACCCCGCGCCCGTGCCGGATGGCGTGCCGGCGCCGCGCACGCGCTCGGCGCCGCAACGGCCGAGTCGCGCCGACCGCGCTATGACCAGCCGCAGCCGGTGGCGAAGTAGTCGCCGTCGGACGCGGCGAGGGCCTCGCCCCAGTAGCGCCACTGGTCGGTTGCCCGTCGGGCGAAGTCGGCGACGTCGTCGTCTTCGGCGGCGGCAGCCTGCATCGACGGGCTGGTCAGGCCGACCAGGCCCTGCTCGCTCCCGAGGCCCGGCACCCGGGTGGAGAGGCGCTCGAAGTCGGGGCTCTCGGCCCAGGGGTCGTCGGGGGCGGTGGGGCGGAGCCCGTCGAGGTCGGACCAGGCCTCGATGAAAGTCATCTGCCCGGCGTCGTCGAACGCGAACTCCTCGTAGATCGGGCACGGGCCGCGCTCGTACTGGAACTGGACGTAGCACCGGGCGAACGGCTGCGTCTCGAAGAACCGGCAGTCGCGCTCGGGCACCGTCGACGGGTCGCCCGAGCGCAGCAGGTTCGACGTGGTGATCATCGTGTCGCGTCCGAAGCCGGTGAGCAGCAGCCACGGCGGCCACTCCCAGCGGGCCACGTCCTCTGCGTAGTTCGGCACGTTCTCCGGGTCGGCGTCCACGTCGAGGGTGTCGAAGTACGCCAGCGCCTGGTCGACGTAGTACTGCGGTGCCTGCGTGGGCTCGAGGCAGCCCGCCGTCGCCCCCCGGGTGCCTACGTCGGCGCAGTCGGCCGACGCCGCGGCCGTGGTGGTCGTCGTGGCCGATGCACGGTCGCCCGACCCGTCCTCTCCGCCCGACCCGCCGCAGGCGCCGACGGCCAGTGCCGCGACCAGGAGGAGGGGGATGGCTCGTTTGATCGACGGGACCCTACTGCCCGGCGTTCCGGGCGCAGACCCGATGATCGGCGCGCCGCCTGCGGCGGGACCCATGGCCCTGTTGGCACATGGCACCTCGCCGTACGATCGCTCCATGAAGGGTGCTGCGGTCCTGGTGCACGGTGCGTGGTCGAACCCCGACGACTGGCGATGGGTGGCGGCGCTGCTGGAGGCCGACGGCGTCGAGGTCCGGGCGGTCGACCTGCCCTCGCACCGATCGACCGCGGCCACCCGTGCCGACGACGTGGCCGAGGTCGAGGCGGCGATCCGCGCGGTGGGGTCGCCGGTCGTGGTGGTGGGTTGGTCGTACGGGGGCGCCGTGATCGACGGCCTCGACGTGGACCGTCTCGGGGTGATCCGGCTGGTGTACGCGGCCATCTTCCCGACGGGACCTGCGGCCGACGACGCGCCACCCCCGCACGAGATGGACCTCTCACACGTCGTCTTCCTCGACGAGGGCACCTGCGTGCTCGACGACGACTGGTGGCTCGCCCAGGAGGAGGTGGGGTCGTTGCCGCCGGAGGTCCAGGCGCACCTGCACGACCACCGCCGGCGCCCCTTCGCCCTGGGTGCGTGGGCCGAGGGCGAGCCGACCTGCCCATGGCGCCAGGTGGCGACCACCCTCGTGCTGGGGCGTTCCGACACCACCCAGTCCCCCGCGCAGCAGGCCTGGGCGGTGGACCGCTTCGACGACGTCCGCATCATCGACAGCGACCACTTCGTCCTCTGGCGCGCCCCGGAGGTCCTGGCCGGCGTGGTCGTGGAGGCGCTCGGGGCGGCCTGACCCGGTGAGGCGCCGGCGCCCCGGGTGCCGGTGAAGCCCCGCTCTCGTCAGGCGGGCCTGAACGCCCGGAGGTCGAGGGTCAGCAGGGCCCGGTCGTCGTGCTGGAGGTTCGAGGCGAGTCCCTCGACGCGGATCGCCGGCGTGGTGGGATCGACCGCCGCACTCCCGCCACCGGGCCCTTCGTAAGGGCGCTCCGAGGTGTAGCGGAGGTGCCAGTGGCCATGGACCACCAGGCGGGGACGGGTGCGCTCGATGGCCGCCGCCACCTGCTCGCGGCTGGCCTGATCGACCCTGCGTTGGTGCTCGCTGGGCAGCGACCGGAACCCCTCCGGGATCGTCGGGCCGTCGTGGCAGACGACCACGTCCAGCGGATCGTGACCCAGACGGTCGACGTCGGCCGCTGTGGTGACCTCCTCGGACCAGAAGTCCAAGCCTTCGGTGCGTAGTCGGCGGTCGATGCTGTAGGCGCCGCCCAGCGCCCCGAACCGGACGCCGCCCCACTCCCAGCGGTGGCCGCGCGGCGCCCAGCACAGGTGGTCCTCGACGGGCACGAACGCCTCCGGCCCGACCGGGTCGCGGCGCTGTGCGAGTCGGGCGAGCAGGACCGGGTTGTCGTGGTTCCCGTCGAGGAACACCACCCGCACCCCCGCCTCGACGGCCAGCGCGGACACCCGCCGGGCGAACGGGCAGCGGGGCGCCCAATCGCCCGCCACGGCCGGGTCCTCGCCGAGGCGGAAGAAGCCGAACCCGAAGTCGCCGAGCTGGACGACCCAGGCGGCGCCCACCGCCGCCGCACGGGCGACGACCTCCGCCGCCCACTCCTCGTCCCCGTGCCAGTCGCCGGCGAACAGCACCTTCACGGGCCCATGACTACCTCACCGTGGCGCCCCGCATGGTCAGCCGTCGCGCGACGATCGAGGATCGCGCCGGCGACCGGGACCGGTCACCGGCGCCGTCGAGGGCTCTTCGGCACTGGCCACGGAGGGCCGTGTGTGCTCCGATAGGCGGGTTCCAGGGAGCGAACCATGGGCTACGACCGACTGAGCGCCGCCGACGCGGCGTTCCTGCACATCGAGACCGACCACGAGCCCCAGCATGTGGGCTCGCTCTCGCTGATCGAGGGCGCGCCCCTGCGCGACGGCCGCGGACGCATCCGCATCGAGGACCTCCGGGCGGTGACCGAGGCCCGCCTCCACCGGGTCCCCCGCCTGCGCCAGCGCCTCTCCTTCCCCCCGCTGGCCATGGGCCCGCCGGTCTGGGTGGACGACGAGCACTTCGACATCGACTACCACGTGCGTCTCACGGCCCTGCCCCGGCCCGGCGACGATGCTCAGCTCCACGAGTTGATGGGCCGCCTCCAGTCGCTCCCGCTCGACCGCAGCCGCCCGCTGTGGGAGCTCTGGTTCATCGACGGGCTGGCGGGTGACCGCGTGGGCCTGGTCATCAAGACCCATCACGCCCTCGGCGACGGTATCGCCAACGTCGATCTGGCCATGGCCCTGGTGGACTTCGAGCCGGACCCGCCGCCGGACGACCCCGCTCCCGAGTGGGCGCCGGAGGCGGTGCCGTCGTCGGCCCGGCTCCTGGCCCAAGGGCTCGGGTTGCTGGCGGAGGAGCCGTTGCGACTGGCTCAGATCGGCGTCGACGCCATCCGCGAGCCGGGCCGGGCCCTCACCGCGGTGAAGGACACGTTGCGTGCGGTGGTGAGCTTCGCCGCCCAGCCGGCGCCCGCCCCCTGGAACCGGGCGGTCAGCGTCCACCGGCGCTGGGCTCGGGCAACGGTGCCGATGAGCACCATCGCGGCCGTCCGCGAGCGCCACAGCGTGACCCTCAACGACGTTGTGCTCGAGGCCTGCACCGGGGCGCTCCGTGAGTTCCTGCTCGTCCACGACGACAGGCCCCAGTCGCTCAAGGCGATGGTGCCGGTGTCGAGGCGGGGCGCGGACGAGCACGGTGACACGCTCGGCAACCTGGTCTCGCTGATCGTGGTGGACCTGCCGGCGGAGGAAGCCGATCCGGTCACCCGCCTGCGGCGGGTCCAGGCCCAGACCCGCGACCTCAAGGGCTCCGGCCTGGCCGACGGTGCCCACCACGTCGTCGACCTGGCCGCCCACGTCCCCGCGCTGGCCGCCCCGATGGCCCGACTGCTGAGCCGGTCGATCCCCATGAACCTGGTGATCACCAACATCCCCGGTCCGCCGATGCCCCTCTACGTGGGCGGGGGCCACGTCCTCGAGGTCTACCCGTACGTGGAGGTCATCGACGGTGAGGGCCTCACGATCGCCGTGTTGTCCTACGAGGGCAACCTCCACTTCGGCCTCACCGCCGACCGGGACGTGCTCCCCGACCTGCACGTTCTCGCCGAGGGCATCGAGAAGGCGGCCGTCGCCTTGGCCGGCACGACCTGAGCGGTGCCGCGTCGAGAGGCGAACGAGTTGCCGTACTCCTCGGGGCGTCTACTCGAAGAGGTCAAGCGGGCGACCGCGTCCCGATAGAACCTCCAGCGCAGCGAGCGACGCGGTGCCCGCCCGGACGGGTCCCCGGGGCGAGCACCGCGTCCGCCGTGCCGGTGACTACGCGCCGACCAGCGCCGAGATCGAGGGTCGCGGTCCGGGCCCCGTGCTCGGCCATCGAGAGGGGCCACTGGGTCACGATCGGGATGGCGACGACGCCGATTCTGACGCCTCAGCTCAAGTCGTTCGGTTTGGCGTCGGTCGGCCTCCCAGAAGCGGCGCACCTTGGCCTCGTACACGTCGCTAGCCCAGGTCGCTCTGGTCTGAGCCGGCCCGCCGCCCTGCCCAGACCCCATCGGGCAAGATCGCGCCATGGACACCACGAAGGCGGGGACGCCGACCGGACTGCTGATCGCCGGCGAGTGGCGGGACGGCACCAGCGACGCCGTCGTCGCCGTCGAGAACCCGGCCGACACCACCATCGTGGCCGAGGTGGCCGCCGCCTCGGCCGCCGACGTCGACGCTGCGGTGGCCGCCGCGGTCGAGGCCGGCCCAGCGATGGCCAGGTTGACCGAGTTCGAGCGGGCCGAGCTGCTGCACGCCGTGGCCGACCTGCTCGACGAGCGGGCCGACGCCCTGGCCGTGCAGATGACCGCCGAGTCGGGCAAGGCCCTCGCCGCCGAGACCCGGGACGAGCTGGTCGAGTCGGCCGAGATCTTCCGGCTGGCCGCCGAGGAGACCAAGCGCCTCGAGACCCACGTGATGCCCAGCATCGAGCGCACCAAGCGGGTCTTCACCCACCGCAAGCCCGTCGGGGTCTACGCCCTGCTGACGCCGTTCAACTTCCCCATGAACATCCCCGCTGAGCTGCTGGCGGCAGCGCTGGGCGGCGGCAACACCGTGGTGATGAAGCCCAGCGAGTCCACGCCCCTGTCCGGGTCTGCCCTCGCCCAGGCCGTGGCCGACGCCGGCTTCCCCGCCGGCGCGGTCAACGTCGTCCACGGCCGGGGTGACGTCGGCGCCGCCCTGACCACCCATGCCGGCGTGGACGGCATCGGCTTCGTGGGCTCGGCCGACACCGCCGAGGCCATCGTGCGGGCGGCCGGGCTCAAGCGCACCCTGATCGAGGCGTCGGGCAACGGCCCCCAGATCGTGTGCGACGACGCCGACCTGGCCCGCGCCGCCGAGGCCGCCGTGTTCGGCGCCACCTTCGTGGCCGGCCAGTGCTGCGTCGCCACCGAGCGCCTCTTCGTGCAGGAGTCGGTCAAGGACGAGTTCCTCTCACTCCTGCTCGCCGCCGCCGCCGAGCCCGTCCTCGGCGACCCCATGGCCCTCGACACCTCGTACGGGCCGGTCAACAACGAGACCGTCGCCGCCCGCATGGACGCCCACGTCGCCGACGCCGTCTCATCTGGCGCCACCCTCCTCGCCGGTGGCGCCCGGGCCACCGGCTTCGCCAGCGACCTCTACTGGCCCCTCACCGTCCTCGACGGCGTGACATCCTCCATGGCCGCCTTCCGCGAGGAGACCTTCGGGCCGATCCTGCCCATCACCACCTTCACCGACGACGACGAAGCCGTCCGCCTGGCCAACGACTCCCGCCTCGGCCTCCAGGCGGCGGTGTTCACCTCATCGCTGAGCCGTGCCTACCGCTACATCGACGACCTCCGCGTCGGCACCGTCCTGGTGAACGAGTCGACCAACTTCTGGGAGCAGCACCCGCCCTTCGGCGGCGCCGGCGGCACTCGAACCGGCTGGGGCCGCATCGGCGGCAAGTACACCCTCCAAGACATGACCGACCTCCGCACCGCCGTCATCGACGTGCGGTAGCACCACTCCACGGGGCCACCGACCGAACGGACCGTGCGAGTGCCGGCCCCGTTGGGAACGGCCCGCCGTGTCTCACGGGTGATACGCTGTGAGCCATGTCAGAGGTGACGATCCGCGATCTTCGCAACCACGGCGGCGACGTCGTCGACCGTGTCGCCGCCGGCGAATCGGTGGTGATCACCAGGTCGGGCACCCCGGTCGCGGAGCTCCGCCCCGTGCACGGCCAGCGGCTCGGCGCAGCCGCCCTCCTCGAGCGTTGGAAGCACCTCCCTCCCGTGGACCCCGAGCGACTGCGCGCCGACCTCGACGACGTGCTGGACCCGGGCCTGTGATGGCCGTCCACGAGCAGGGGATCCTCGACACCAGCACGGTCGTGCTCCTGTCCCGGCTCGACGACCCCGGCCAACTCCCGGCCGTGCCGGTGATCACGATCATCACCCTCGCCGAGCTCTCCGTCGGCCCACTGGTCACCGACGACGCCTCCGAGCGAGCGGCACGCCAAGCCCACCTGCAACAGGCGGAGGCCGACTTCGAGCCACTGGACTTCGACGCCAGCGCCGCCCGAGCGTTCGGCCAGGTAACGACCGACCTCCGGCGCGCCGGCCGAACGACACTGGCGCGAGCCTATGACGCTCTGATCGCAGCCGTGGCCGTGTCTCGCCGGCTGCCGCTCTACACGGTGAACCCTCGTGACTTCGCCCATGTCACCGGCCTCGAGGTGGTCGCGATCCCCCATCCCGACAGGGCGGCACCGTAACTGACGGCACGCCGACCAGGGCCCTCGGATTCGCCCGACTGCCACGACGACGCCGGAACCCGCAACAGCGACGTCATCACCCTGGACCGGCATCCCAGGCGTGGATCGGCGACACGTTCCTGCAAATCGGCGGTGGACCTCCTGCAAATCGGCAAGCCCGAGGGCACGGACACGGCGCCGTGCCCGCCGGGTAGTGCCGGTACTGGTGGCCCTGCTCGCCGCGCCGAGCGGGCGAAGCTCGAGGAACCCGTCGCCCGTCGTGGTCGGCGGCAGCGCGTCCGCCGGTGCCGGTCAGGCGGCGGGCGCCACCGCGATGTCGGCCCGCTCGGGGAAGAAGCACACGAGACCGGTGATCTCCTCGGCGCCCGAGATGGGCGCCTCGTAGCTCCAGGCGATGCCGTCGTGCACCTGGTCGCCCAGCGCCACCGACCAGTAGGACGCATCGCCCTTGAAGGGGCAGTGGGTGGCGAAGGTGGTGGGTCGGAGCTCGACGTTCACGTCCTCGCGGCGCAGGTAGTAGCGAGTGGGCAGGCCGGTCTCGTCGAGCAGGACCGGTCGGTGGGTCTCGGCGACGGTGGCGCCGTCGACAGTGACGGTGACGTGCAGGTCGGCAGGGGCGATGGTGATCGTGTGGCCGGCGGTCATGGTGCCCTCAACGGCATCGGGGCGGGAGGCATTCCGCCCCGGCCACCGACGGGCCTGCCGAGCCCGACGGCGACGCACCGTCCTCGACAGGCGACCGGCCCGACCCCACAATGGCGCCACCGCCCGCCTCGAAGGAGCGCCCATGCCGCCGGCCATCACCGGGATCTCGCACGTCGACCTCAGCGTCACCGACCTCGAGGCCAGCACGCGCTGGTACACCGAGCTGCTGGGCATGGTCCCCCTGTTCGGTGGGCGCAACGAGCCCTACGACTACGACGTGCAGTACCTGATGGAGCCGGTGTCGGGCGTGGTCATCGGGCTCGAACGGCACGACGCCAACCCCGGCTCACCCTTCGACGAGCGCCGCGTCGGCCTCGACCACCTCAGCTTCAACGTCGCCAGCCGTGAGCTCCTCGACGCCTGGCGGGACCACCTCGACGCCCTGGGAGTGGCCCACTCGGGCATCACCGAGGAGGACAATTGGGACGTGCTCGTCCTGCGCGACCCGGACAACATCCAACTGGAGTTCATCCTCCTCAAGCTCGACGCCGACGCCGTGCTGGGCGGCTGAGTCAGCCCCGCTGGTGCGTCGGCGGGTCGGCGCGAGTCGCGGACAGCGCGTCGCAAGCCGGTCCGAGCTGCGGGTCAGTCCGAGCTGCGGGAGCGGCGCATCAGCAGCCAGGCACCGACGGCGGCCGCAAGCACGAGCACGACACCGACGACGACGAGCCCGGGCGACGGGCCCGACGACCCGCCCCCTTCGGGCGTGGCGGGGATGTCGGCCAGCACGACGATGCGGAGCAGCAGGCTCATGGCTCCATCCAACCACGCCCGGGGGTGGGGCCGAGGCGGGTGGCCCAGACCATGGTGAGGGCGATCAGCACGGGGTACTCGAGGTAGGCGTGGTACGAGGCCAACGAGGTGTAGACGGTGCGACCCTGCGTGTAGTCGTGCGCCGCCACGACGGCGACGAGCACCGTGACCCCGGCGGCGAGCACGATCAGGCGACGACCGCGCAGCTTCGCTCCGACGGGGGTGGCCTCGAAGGCGGCGGTGGCCTCGGGCGCGTGGCGGGGGAAGAACCAGCACCAGACCGTGTAGTGCATGACCTGGGCGAAGGCGAACAGCGCCAAGAGGCGGGCGGCGGCGGGGCCGGCGGGATCGCCCACGATCGCCGGGAGGACGCCGGCACTGCCGGCCTCGGAGGCCGCCGAGCTGCCCGTGGCCAGCCACGGGTCGAGCACGCCGGACAGCAACAGCAGGGGCACGGCGACGGCCCACGCCACCGTCGTGGCTCGCAGGGCCCGCCGCCGGGCCGGGTCCACCATCGTCGCCGACCACTCCCACAGGAACACGGCCGGCAAGAGGTTGTGCAGGTTCGCCTGCAGCACGAACCAGGTGTCGGGCCGGGCCAGGGCGAACGCCGCCACCGGGGCCAGCACGGCCAGCCCCACCGCCCTCGCCCGCCACGACCGGGCCAGCAGCACCGTGGCGACCAGCATCCCGACCAGCAGGAGGATCTCGACCTCGCGGGGCACCACGCCGGGCAGCAGCAGGCGGCTCACCACGATGCTCACGAGCACCACGTTCACGCCCACCAGGAACCGGCCCCGCAAGAGGCCGTGATAGCGACCGGAGACGTAGCGGACCTCGAGGGCCACGTGGACCATCCCGATGGCCAGCAGGCCGAAGACGACCACGTCGAGCGGCACCGAGAGCGCCAGCGCGAGCGCCACCACCATCGCGATGGCGAGGCCGACGATGGCTGACCTCTCGTACCCGGTCGCGCTCGGCGCCACCCTGGTGGTCGAGGTGCCGCTGTACGCCGCGCTGCTGCCCCGGCTGGCGACGGTGTCCGGGTCGAGAGCGGCGGTGGTGGGCGTGGTGGTCAACGTGGTCTCACACCCCCTGTTGTGGTTCGTGCTCGTCCCTCTGGGCGAGCGGGCCGGTGGCTCGATCGTAGTGGCCGTCGCCGTGGCCGAGTTGCTGGTGTGGGTGCTCGAGGCGGCGCTGTGCCGGTTGTTGGCCGCGAGCGGGTGGCGGGCGTCCCTCGAGGTGGCGGCGGTGGCGAACGCCGTCTCCCTGGGCCTCGGCCTGGTGCTCGGCGGCCTCTGACCCGCGGCCCGAGGCTTGACCGGTTCGGGCTCTCGTCCTTGGCGGTCAAGGCGCCGGCGTGAGGGGGCGTCGGCGATCCCACCGGCGCACGCACCGTGAACCAGATGCTCTGCGCGCCGCTCTGGTCCTACGCTGGTGGCGTGGGCGTCGACGTCGACCTCAGGGCACTGGTCGCTGATCAGGCTGACGCCGAGCCGAGATTACGGCGCCGACCAGGAACGACCCCGCAGGGACGGTGAGCACGACCGGCGCGGTCACCAGACCCTCCGGGCGCCGTTCGCCGTGTCGGGATCGAGGTCCCAGCCGGCGAGGATCTCACGGCCCCGACCTCGATCGGTCGCCAGGTCGAGGGCGATGGCCACTGGATCAGTGCACGGTGTTCGTGGATCCTGTGGTGCGGTGGGCCGCGGATCCACCCCCGAACCTCGATGGGGTCCGGTGTGACGGGCACGTCGCCGAGTGCGCCACGGGCGTGGGACACTTGCGGCCGTTGGCACGAGAAGCAGGGTCCTGGATGTCTCCACGTAGAAGGTCGAGCCCGATCCGGTGGCGGTGACGCCGCCACCGGCCCAGCCGGCCAACCGGGCGCTGCTGGTCCTCGGCACCTCGGCACAGACCCCGACCCGAGAACGCCACCACAACGCCCACGTCCTGCGCTGGGACGACCAGCTCGTGCTGTTCGACCCGGGTGAGAGCGCACAGCTGCAGCTGGCCCGCGGCGGGGTCAAGGTGGCGGCCATCGACCGCGTGTGCCTCACCCACCTGCACGGCGACCACTGCCTCGGGCTGCCGGGCGTCATCGAGCGCAGATCCTCCGACGGGGTCGAGCGGCCCCTGCACCTCCACTACCCGGCGGCCAGCGAGGCCCACCTGCGCAACCTGCTCGACGCCACCGAGGACACCGGTGCCTCCGATCTCCGCCTGCACCCGGCGGCGGACGGCACGGACGAGGTCGACACGGGGGCCTTCCGCCTCGTCTCCCGGTCGCTGGACCACACCGTGCCGGCGGTCGGCTGGCGGCTCGAGGAGCCAGCCCGGCGGCACCTCCTCCCCGACCGTCTCGCCGAGCGCGGCATCCGGGGCGCGGCGGCCGGCGATCTGTTGCGGCAGGGCTCGGTCCAGGTGGACGGGCGCCGGGTGGACGTCGAGGAGGTCAGTGAGGTGCGCCCCGGCCAGGTGTTCGCGTTCGTCATGGACACCCGGCGCTGCGCCGCCGCCGTCGAGTTGGCCCGCGACGCCGACCTGCTCGTGTGCGAGGCGACGTTCCTGGACGGCGAGGAGGATCGGGCCGAGGACTACCACCACCTCACGGCACGCCAAGCCGCCGAGTTGGCCGGCGAGGCCGGCGCCCGACGGCTGGTGCTGACCCACTTCTCGGCGCGCCACCCCCGAAGCGCCGACTTCGCGGACCAGGCCCGAGCGGTCTTCCCCGACGTCGTGGCGCCCGACGACCTCACTTGGGTGGCCGTGCCCGCCCGCCAGGTCCCCCCGACCGGGGCCGGGCCGTGACCGATCAGTGGCCGGCGCCGTCCCGGAGGCGTTTGACCGCCGGCGCGCCCGCAGTGCCGCTGCCCCACCGGACCGCGCCGAGGGCGAGCTGACGGCGGCCGACGGGCGGGCCCTTCCGGACGGGCGCAGGCCACCCGGCGATCGAGGCCGGCCGCGCCATGACACCGACGGGCCCGCCCGGCTACTCGGGCTCACCGATCTACCCTTGTGACCATGGGATACGGGAAGCTCGTTCGCTCCCTCGGCGCCGCGGCCTTCCTGGTCGCTGCCGCGGTGGCCCACCCCGCCGCAGCGGGGGCGATCCCCGGCCCGACGCTCACCGCCACCCCCTCCACCGGACTGGTCGACGGCCAGTGGATCGACGTGTCCGGGGCCGGTTTCGACGGCAACCCAGCCCTGCCCGACTCGCAACTCGCCGAGATCTTCCTGTGTCGCAGCGATGCCGTCGACATCTCGGGCTGCGACCCTGACAACGCGTATTTCGTCTCCATCGACGACGACGGCACCCTCCAGCAGGGCTTCCGGGTCGACGCGTCGATCTATACCGAGTCCGGCAACGTCGACTGCCGGTCCGCCGTGCAGGCATGCAAGATCGGGGTGGGCCTCATCGTCGACGTGGACAAGTCGGTGTTCGTCCCCATCGACTTCGACCCCTCGGCACCGCTCCTGCCGGCCGTGACGGCCTCGGTCACCCCCACCACCGGCCTGGTCGACGGGCAGGAGGTGAGCGTGTCGGGCGAGCACCTCTTCCCGGGGTTCGACAGCCTGGTGGTGCAATGCGGGAGTGCGGCCATCGTCCCCGCGGGCTGCGACTTCGACCACGCACAGCGCTCCATCCCCGTGGCCGCCGACGGCACCATCGAGACCACCTACTCGGTCCGGACCTCCTTCCGTGCCGGGACCGGCGAGGACTACGACTGCGTGGGCGCCGCCGATCCGTGCGTGATGCTCGTGTCTATCAGCGCCACCGAGTCACCTGACCGGCTGAGCACCGTCCCGCTCGCCTTCGCCCCACCCCCGGCGGCGCCACCCGCACCGCCCCTCCCGGTCGGCCCCGCCTTCACGGGCTGACCGCCGCAGTGTGTCGGGCCGCTCAGGCGACCGGCGTCACCGTCGTCATCGACCGGCGTCACCGTCGTCATCGACGTGCGATACCGCGGACGCCGCCCGACCCACCCCGTGACGGCGTCTCCCGAGGGGTACGTCCTGGCGCTCCATGCGCGCTTCGGCGCGGACACCGTAGCGATCGACGAGGTCCAACTCGCTCCGTCGGGATCGACCAACGAGCCTTCCGGGGCCTCCGCCCTCCAGCAACGCCACCCGGACCGCTTCGTCGCCGGCGTGGTGCTGCACTGCGGATCCGAGACCCTGCCCTTCGGGCCAGGGCTGCACGCCATGCCGATCTCGGCCCTCTGGACCACCTGACGGACAACGCACCCGGGTCGACCCCAGCCCGTTCTCGTCGCTGCCGACGCCGCTGATCGCAACGCCCTCGACAGGCGGCTGGCCCGACCCCACAATGGCGCCACCGCCCGCCTCGAAGGAGCCCACCATGGCACCCGCGATCACCGGGATCTCGCACGTCGACCTCAGCGTCACCGACCTCGAGGCCAGCACGCGCTGGTACACCGAGCTGCTGGGCATGGTCCCCCTGTTCGGTGGGCGCAACGAGCCCTACGACTACGACGTGCAGTACCTGATGGAGCCGGTGTCGGGCGTGGTCATCGGGCTCGAACGGCACGACGCCAACCCCGGCTCACCCTTCGACGAGCGCCGCGTCGGCCTCGACCACCTCAGCTTCAACGTCGACAGCGATGAACAGCTCGACGCCTGGCGCGAGCACCTCGACGCGCTGGGGGTGCCCCACACGGGGATCACCGAGGAGGACAACTGGGACGTGCTCGTCCTGCGCGACCCGGACAACATCCAGCTCGAGTTCATCCTCCTCAAGATCGACGCCGACACCGTCTCGGCGGCTGAGGCCGGCACGGACGGCGCCTGTCCAGGCGCCGGCGCCGCACTACCCCGCTCGACGCGAGGTCGAAATCCTCAGCTCAGGGGTTCTGCTCGAGATGGGTTCGCGTGGTGGGTCCCTGCCGAACGAGTCGCTCGAGGTTGCATCCCTGATGTCAGCTGCGGCGAGATTGAGAACCAAGCCGCTGCGCTCGACTACGCCGATCTCGCTCCATTTCGTGCTCGTCTCCCCTGCCGACGCCTGAGCCGCCGCCACCCTGAGCCGGCCGGCCGGCGCCCCATCGACATCCTCGACACGCACCGCGTCAACCAGGCAGCATGACCAACAAACCACAGGGCCCATCTGTCACCTCGAACCCCGGACCGGAAGGCCTAGACAGGCCATGATGGGTGGATGCGCCATGGGGTCCTCCGCTCGCTGGCCCCTCTTTGGTTGGCGCTGGTGCTCGTCGGACTCATGGGCTGCGGTAAGGACGTGGCCGAGCCCGATGTAGAGGCCACGCCGCAGGGCACTCGTGGCCCCGGCGGGACTCTTGGGATAACGACCACAAGCGCCAACGCCCCGACGACCACGAACCCCACACCGGCTGCGACAGTCGCGACAGGACTGCGTCACCGCTTCCCCGTCGACCCGCCTACCGTGACCAGCTACGGACCAGGTCATCACGATTATCCGGCCACCGACATCTTCTGTCCGGTGGGGAGTTCATTCGTGGCCGTGACGGATGGCACGGTCGATTTCGTGTCCACCGTCGACACCTGGGACCCCGCCACCGATGACCCCGTGGTTCGAGGAGGTCTGTCGGTGGCGATCGTTGGTGATGATGGCGTCCGGTACTACGGCTCGCATCTCTCTGCCATCGGCCCGGGCGTGGTCGTTGGAGTGAGGGTCACCGCTGGCCAGACGCTCGGATCTACTGGGAATTCCGGCAACGCCCGTAACACGGACCCTCACCTGCATTTCGGCGTCTCCCGCCCCACCACCGCCGACGACTGGGCGGTACGGCGAGGCGAGGTAGACACCTATCCCCTGCTTCTGGCTTGGGAACGGGGCGAGAACGTCATCCCAACCATTCCGGCATCATGAACCGACGCTGGCGCACCCAACCTGTGCGCACGGTCTACGCCTCCAGGATCGAGAGCCCCTGTGGAAGTCGACCCTATTCGCATCTGTGAGCTTCTCGTGGGCCTCGGCGACGTGACCGTCCTGGGAGCAACCGACGGACCACACGGTCAGTCGGCGAACTGGTTCCAATACGCCACCACGTCGGCAGTCGGGTAGGTGGTCTCGCAGGGCAGTTCGGCGGCCACCATCCGAGACGGCTGCCCCTCGAGGTTCCAGTAGGTCACGGCGTCCACGTAGGAGTAGCCCATGGCCAGCAGGTCACGGCAGAAGAGCCCCGAGGGGAGGTCGTAGACCGAGCCGTCACCCCCGGCCCCACCGGCCTGGGGGTCGAATCCCCAGTAGGCGACGACGTCGGCCGTGTCGTAGACCGTCTCGCACGGGTAGCCGTTGCGGTCCTCGTCCATGCGGTCGGGCCGACCCTCGCCGGCCCAGTACGCCACCGCCTCGGCGTAGTTGTACCCCCGGGAGCGCAGGTCACGGCACAGCAGGCCGCTCGGCAGCTGGGTGGGATCGGCGGGATCGCCACCGCCGCCTCCGGTGGGCGGCTGGGTGGTCGACGGCGGACGGGTGGTGGTCGTGGTGACGTCGTCGAAGGTGGGGGCGGTGGTCCCCCCGGTCGTCACCTGCTCGCCGCCGTCGCCGCCGCCCAGCGCGAGCACCGCCACGGCCACGATCGCGAGCAGGGCGAGGACCCCCACCACGGCCGCGGCCACGATGAGGCCGGTCGAGCGAGCCGGCGGCGGGGCGGGCGGGCCGCCGACCACACCCGGCGGCGGACCAGGGGGCGAGCCCGGCGGGGGGTGGAACGTTGGGGGAACGGCGGGTTGGCCCTGCGGCGGTGTCATCGCCATACCTGCGGTGTGCGCCCATCGCGGTGCCAGCGGTAGGGCCAGAGGTCACGCCGACCCCCCGGGTCTGGTTGAATCCCCCGAGCGTGGAAGCGATCGAGTTCCTGGTGGGCTCCCCGCGCGACGACGCACGACCCCAGCGGCCATCATGGTGAATCCATGTCGAACGTCGACCAGCGAGCGGTCAGCCCTGGCGCGACGACCGTCGGCACCCCGCTGCACATAGCCGCTGGTGCTGAGCCCCGCCTCGGTCGCCGGTGGCTGACCACCGTCGTCGATGAGACACACCAGGTCAGGGTCCATTTCTAAAGTTTCGTCCCAGGTCACAGAATCGGCCTGATGGCCTTCACACGGCAGAGGCCACGAAGAGAGGCGCGCCCCGGCTGAGCACATCCCGCTACGTCAGACGGACAGTCCGACCTGCCGGCGGTAGACGAGAGCCTTGTCACGGTCATCGACCGAACCCGAGCGGTATGGTTGCATGTCGCATGATGTAGCGCCACACTGGCGCCATGCCCACCATTCAGGTGAAAGACGTCCCCGAGGAAACTCACCAGGTTCTGAGACGCAGGGCGGCCGAGTCTCATCAGTCCCTCCAGGAGTACCTCCGGTCACGGCTGATCGCCGAGGCGCGCCAGCCGACACTCGAGGAGGTCCTCGATCGCGTCGAGCACCACACCGACGGCCGGGCTCCACTTGGTGCGGTCGGCGACATCGTTCGGGACGACCGTGATCGTCGTTGACGCCAGCGTCGTCGCCACCGCGTTGCTCGACGACCAAGCCGACGGCACCACGGCACGAGCACGCCTCAGGGGCACCCGACCGACTGCTCCCGAGCTGTTGGATCTTGAGGTGCTCTCGGTGATCCGCCGGCTGGTAGGCGCTGGCCGGGTCACGCCGACCCGAGCCCGCCAAGCCGTCGATGACCTCGAGGACCTCCCCGTCCAGCGGGCCCCGCATCGGCCCCTGATCCACCGGTGTTGGGAGCTGCAAGAGAACCTCACGCCCTACGACTCGGCATATGTCGCGCTGGCCGAAGCGATCGGCACCACGCTTCTCACCGCCGACGCCCGGCTCTCGCGGGCGCCCGGGCCCAGGTGCGAGATCGAAGTACTGGCCCTGAGCCTCTGACCGGCCCCCGTTAAGTGGAGGACGGTGGCGTGCTCGCCTGGCAATGCACCGGCGAAACCGCGCGCGTTCTCGTCGAGCAGATCGGAGCGGTCGACCAACAGCGACTTGGTGAGCTCTCGGGCCACCTGAGTCGCGAAGAACTCTGGGGCGTCGATGAGGCCCTGACCACCGTTCTGGGTCTGCGCTGAGGCGAGACACCTTCCGCTCCACCACCGCATCGGAGTGACAATCCGAATGCCGACGAGCTTCTGCTAGGTCGGTGGGCTCAACTCATCAGTGGACCGCTCACACCATCACGCCCGGGTCGGCGCACGGTGCCCGCGATGGCGAAAGCTGAGTGAGCGACGAGTGCTGCCCCTAGGGCCAGCTCAAGAGCCTCGGGTGATGGTCAGGCAGTGCAGCGGTGAGCGATTCGAGGTCGTGCACGTCGCCGGTCAAGATCGCCTCTGAGCGGCGTACGGCCACCACGACGAGATGGCCGTCGACGACGTCGCTGGTACCCGAGCGCGCCAGCAGGTTCCCGACTTCGGGTCCGTCGTCGAAAGCGACAACGGTCACCGATTGCAGAAATCTCGCAAGGCGTGCTTGTCGAGCACCATCGCGCCACACCTGGGCGACGACGGGATGCGTCGTGGTCAGTGGCGTCTCATGGATGAGCGCGGCGGTGAGGAATTCTTGCGCGGCGCGTTCACCTCGGTCGACCGAGATGAGGAACCCGGCATCAAGAATCAAGGCGGTAGCGGTCGCTCATGGCCGCGACCGCACGTTCGTCGACCGGGCCTGCCTCGTGCTCCCAGTCCGCGAGGAGATCGGCGAGAGCGGCATGCCGTCGGGTTTCGGCGGCGAGGAGTCGAAGCCCGGCGCGAAGTGCGTTCGATCGGCCGCCATGGATCTCGGCCAACTCGTCGAGCGTGTGCTCTTCGTCGGGGTCGAGTCGAACGGTGGTCGTCGCCATGCCCGCCAGTGTAGCACGAATGTGCTACACGTCGTCTGCCTGCGCGGCGGGCTGTTTCTCGGCTGCATCCTGAGCGCCTGTGCGCCGACCTGACACCGTGGTCGGCCCGAGCCTGTGAGGGCGGCCTGACAGCGCCCGGTTTGACGGGTGACGAGGCTACGACGGGGCGCCAACCGCGTGACGTAGCACCCTGTGCTACGCTCGACCTGTGGCTGGTGAGATCAACCAACGAGAACTTCGAAACGACAGCGGGCGCATCATGCGCGCTCTCACCGAAGGCGAGTCGTTCATCATCACTCGCAACGGAGAACCGATCGGCGAGCTGACCCCACTACGCCGACACCGCTTCGTGCGAGCCGAGGCCGCCACGGAACTCTTCCGAACCGCTGCCCCGGTCGACCCCGACCGACTCCGCCACGACCTCGACCAGATCGCCGACCAAGACATCGACCCTCGTGGCTAGCACCAAGCGACCTGAACGCGGGCTGCTTGACACGTCAGTTGTCATCGATCTCGAACACGTCCCCGCCGGCTCACTGCCCGTCGAGGTCGCCATCAGCGCCATCACACTCGCCGAACTCACCGCCGGCCCACACGCCACCGACGACCCCAAAGAGCGCAGCCGGCGTCAAGACCGGCTGCAACGAACCGAGGCCGCCTTCGACCCGCTCCCCTTCGGCGCAGACGCGGCCCGCGCTTACGGCAGGGTCTTCTCCGCCGTCATGAACGCCGGACGTAAACCCCGGGGAGCCCGAGCCCTGGACCTGCTGATCGTCGCCACCGCCATGGCTGAGGGTCTCCCGCTCTTCACCCGCAACCCAGACGACTTCCGAGCTCTCGACGACCTCATCGAGGTCTTCACGGTCTGACAGCGGGCCAGCCGACTCCCGACACCCAGCGCAGTGCTGAGGCACGCGATCCCCCGGAGATCTTTCGCCGTCTGGCCCCTGGGGGCCAACATCTCGTGGCCCTCGTGCCACAGACCCAGCGTGGCAGCCTCGACGGCGACCGCCCAGACGGGCACGATCCCGGGGCGACCCGGTTCGTCACCGGGTAGACGCCGACGGCGGGTGGGTTCGGATCTGGCAGGCTTGAGTGGTCGGCACGATCGTGGGAGGTGACGTGGACGGCACCGCACATCCCGATTTCGAGCCGGTGGCCCGGGAGTTCGAGCGCCAGTTGGCCAGGACCGCCGGCGGGGCGGCCGTGGCCGTCTACCACCGCGGCGAGCCGGTGGTGGACCTGTGGGGCGGGGCGCGTGACGAGGGCGAGCCGTGGGAGCGGGACACGCTCGCCATGTGCTTCAGCACGACGAAGGGCGTGGCCAGCTTCGCCGTGCACCTGCTCGCCGACCGGGGCCTGCTCGACTACGACGAACCGGTGGCCACCTACTGGCCGGAGTTCGCCCAGAATGGCAAGCAGGGCGTCACGGTGCGCCATGTCCTCAGCCACTCGGCGGGGCTGCACCGCCTGCGCAGCGTGATCGACCGGGCCCACCACATGCTCGACTGGGAGCACATGGTCGACGCCCTCGCCCGCGAGGCGCCGGCGTACGAGCCCGGCACCCAGTGCGGCTATCACGCGCTGACCTACGGCTGGCTGGCCGGCGAGATCGTTCGCCGTGTCGCACAGAAGGACCTGGCCGACGTCGTGTCCGAGGACATCGCCGAGCCCCTCGGCCTCGACGGGCTGTACCTGGGCTGCCCCACCTCGGAGCGCCACCGCGTGGCGCCGCTCGAGCCCATCGGCGACCCCCGCCAGCGGCTACCCCGGCCGGTCCGGCAGGTGGAGAAGAAGATGGGCGAGCTCGGCGGCAAGGCGGTCAGCTTCCTGCGCCTGCCGATCAACACCCGCCGCATGATCAACGCGCTGGTGCCGCGGGGGATGGAGGACATCTTCTGGGGCCCGGACATCATGGACGCGTCGGTCCCGGCGGCCAACGGGTTCTTCACCGCACGCTCGCTGGCCCGGATGTACGCCGTGTTCGCCGGGCAGGGCGAGGTCGACGGGCGCCGGCTGCTGTCGGAGCGGACCGTGTCCGCCGTCGGCGAGATCCAGAACGACCGACCCGACCTGGTGCTCGTCGTGCCCATGCGCTGGCGGCTGGGCTATCACCGGGTCATGACCAGCCGGGGCCAGATCTCCGAGGCCTTCGGGCACTTCGGGTTCGGGGGCTCGGGCGGCTGGGCCGACCCGTCACGGGATCTCGCGGTGGCCATGGTCTGCAACCGGGGCACGGGCACGCCGATCGGCGACCTGCGCCTCATGCGCCTCAGCGCCGCGGCCAGGACCGCGGCCGAACGCCGGCCCGAGGGCGGGCGCACGGGGACCCGGACCGAGATGGCCTCCTGACCGGGGGCGCGTGGCGGCGCCGCGACCTCGGGTCCGCCGGGCGGCGGCAACGCCGGGCACGTGGTATCCGGGCCCGCCGGACGGGAGCCCTGGACGTGTCGGACACCGAGGTCGCCCGCATCGGCGAGTGCACCGTGGATGCATCAACGACGTCGCCGCGCGGACCGGGCACCCGGTCAGTTGGCGGCGATCTGATGGCGGGTGAGCAGCGCGACCCGACCCAGGTCGTCGAGGGTGCCGTCCGGGACGAGCTGGGCCGTGCCGCCCCGGGCGAGGACGGCCTCGATGAGCTCGTCCACGGCGTCGTCGACGACCCCGGGGGCGTCACGGTCGTCGACCGCGACGAGCCGGCCGTCCTCCGTCACCCGGGCCGGGTACTCGATCCCCGTCTCCACGATCAGCGTGGCGCCACCAGCGCGCTCGGCGTGGGCCCACGCCGCCTCGATGCCGGCGGCACACCGACCCGCGGCCAGGTGCCGACCCAGCAGCTCGAGGGCGTCGGCGCACCGGCGCTCCTCGAGCCGCCGCAGCTCGGGCCCGGCGCGCGACACCAGCTCTGAGACCGGCACACGTGTGGGCCCGCGGACCGCGACCGCCGGCGAGTGGTCGATGAGCGCGGTGAACTGGGAGACCGTGGGCGACGGTCCCACGGCGACGAGCGGCCAGGGACTCGACCCGAGGGCAGTCGAGACGGCGCCGACGACCTCGTCGAGCCGGCGGCGGCGGCGGATCTCACGCCGGTCGGCGGAACGGGGATCGGACCCGTCGCGCTCGAGCGGGTCTCCGTCGTCGTCGAGCCCCAGGTCGACCGGCGCGGTGTCGACGCCGAGGCCGCGCCACAGGCGGGGTCGGGCGAGGTCGACCGCGACGAGCCACCACCCGGGCGAGCGATTCACGGCGTGCACCACGTCGCGGGTGGCGAAGGTCTCGTCGATCACGACCCGGTCTCGCACCCGGACCGGGAGCGAGAGCGACACGTGGGTCCCGCCGCCGGCGAACACCGCGACGGAGCGGGCCCAGCGCGTCGGGGCCACCGTGCGCACGGTCTCACTGAGCGCCGCAAGGGTCACGTCCGCGACGTCGCCGAGAGCCTCCTGCCCGAGGCGATCCGCCGCCTGGCGCTGGAGCGCCTCGACGCGTTCGGACCAGGGGCCGAGTCGGGGGTCGAGGTCCACCAGTAGGGACACCGAGGGGTAGCCCCGGTGGGCGAGCAGTTGGTCGAGGTCAGCGGCGAGCACGGCGGGCCCCTCTCCGGCTCTGGGCAGCCCCGCTGGTCTCGTACGCGAGTGCCGCCGTCCCGGCGGCGAGGGCGCCGGGCAGTTCGGCGATCATCCACGCCGCGCACAGGACCACGACGTAGAGGGTGATGAGCAACAAGGTCACGGGGACCTCCATTTCGGGTCGACGTTCGCTCTCGGCGAAGGTCTCCCCCACCTCGCCTGGACGAGGTCACCGGGGCCGGGCCAAAGCCGTGCTGACGACCGGGGTGCGGAGGGGTACTCCCCTTCAGAAGACGATCCTACGAACTATTATTCACGATGTCAAGATCGTTTGATAGTTGGTGCCTTCGTGAGGTCGAGGACCACCTTCACGGCGGAGCATGATCGAGGTATGGCCCACACGCTGATCAGCTCTCCCGCGGACGACGTCACCATCCAACCCGGCGCTGTCGTGTCCAAGGTCGTCCACCGGGGTGAGGGCCTGGAGGTCACTGTCTTCGGCTTCGACGCCGGCGAACAGCTCACCGAGCATCAGGCGGCCCGAGGCGCCGTGGTCCAGGTCCTCTCTGGGCGGCTGCGTTTCACCGTGGACGGCGACGAGCTCGATCTTGCCGCCGGCTCGTGGCTGCACATGGCGCCCGGTGCACCGCACTCGCTCGTCGCCGCCGAGCCCACCGTGATGCTGTTGACGCTGTTCGGTCCCTGAGCTCGACCGTCCGCGGGAGCGCCCTCTGCCGCGGGCCGTGGCGGCGCGACCCCTGTTCAGCCGGTGCGGTTCCCCTGGAAGGTGTCGGTGCAGTCGGTGCCCACGACGTTGCCGGACACGCTGTCGCCGGCGAACTGGCCCGAGATGCCGCCGGTCGCGTCGCTGATCGAGAAGCTCCCGTCGGGCCCGAGGGCGCCCGAGAACGTCTGGCCCGCGAGGTTTGCGGTCACCGTCGAGCCGCTGACGGTCAGCGTGAACGAAGGGAGGGCGCAGCCCCCCGCTGTGGTGACGGAGTAGCTGCCATCGGCGGGAAGGCCCGATGCCGTGGTCGTGGGTCCGCTCGTACTCGTCGAGTCGTCGGTAGGCGTGGCGGTGATCGTCCATCCCGACGCGGGGGGCTCGGGTGCAGGTCCGTCCTGGCCACCGTTCGTGCCGGTCGGTCGTCCGAAGGGGTCGCCGGTCACCACGTCGACGAGCACGAAGATGCCGATCGTCACCGACGCCCGCTGGACGATGGTGATCCGGTCCCCGTCGAAGCCCGACCAGGGGGTGCCTTGGTAGCGCACCGAGCCGGTGCGTTGCGGCGGCAGCAGCGGGTTGCCGCAACCGCACTTGACCACGGGGAGCCCGGTGTCGTCGACCAGCACCGCGGTACCGGCCTGCAGCACGGCCTGGAACGACGTGGCCACACCGCCCTGATCACCGCCAGCGGTCGTGGATGGTGCCGGATAGCCGCCGGACTTCGACGCGGCGCCGCCACCGGAGAACCCGTGGTTCGTCACGGCGGTGTCGGCTCGGAGCACCCCGGGCGTGAGCGTGTCGACGTAGGAGGAGATATCACTGACCCCGATGTCGAGCACCCCGGCCCACGCTGCGGCCTTCGACGGGTTCGCTTCGAGGAACGACACCATCCGGTCGGGGGCGCAACTGCTTTCGTTGGTGGTCCCGCCGTACAGGCCGGCGGTGTCCCCCGGAAAGGTCCCGGCGCTCTGGGGCGGCGGCTGGACACCGACTTGGTCGTCGCCCACCGATGGCATGAACGGGTTCTCGCCGGTCGACCCGACGGGCTCGAGGACGACCTCCGATGCTCCCCCATCACCTCCATCGTCACCGGTGAGCAGCAGCGCAATGCCGGCGCCACCAGCGACGAGGGCGACGGCGACCAAGACGACCAGAAGCACCCACCACGGGGAGCGACCCGATCCCGCCCCCGGCGCGGGCGGGGTGGGCGGGGTCGGCGGGAACCCGGGAGGAAGCGGCACCGAACCACGCGGGCCGGGCGGCGGCCCGGGCGGGCCGGGCGGCGGGCCAGGGGGCATGCTCACCCGACCAACACTCTCAATAGTGCATTGACCTCGACAGGGACCTTCGTCCTTTGTTGGCGCTCAGCACCGACCTTGAAGCCGTCATCGACCACGGTCGGCCGTCGCAGATTACGGCGGAGCCGACGCCTCGCTGCGGGTCATCTCGTTCACGCAGGCGAGGAACGCGGGCGCGCGGCCGTACGGCCGGTCGGTGGCTCACGTCGCCAGGGCGCGTCGGGTTCGTGACCAGCCTCGGCATCCAACCGGGTGACGAACCGGGCGCGGCGTCGATCGGCCACACTGGTCGCCGACACAGGAGCCGCGCCGATGACCGATGCCACCGACCAGCCGTCCGACTTCTTGGACCCCGACATCCGCACGCCCGAGATGGAGATGGCCGAGCTCGGCGCGGACGTGCCGGCCGCCGCCGACCTCGCGCTCGCCGACATCAACCCGGCCAACCCCCACCTGTTCAAGGAGGACCGTTGGCAGGACCACTTCGCCCGGTTGCGGGCCGAGGACCCGGTGCACCTCAACGAGATGGACACATCCGGCCGGTACTGGTCGGTCACCAGGTACGACGACGTGCGGGCGGTCGACGGCGACTGGGAGACGTTCTCGTCGGCCAAGGGCATCACCCTGGGGCTGCGGCCCAGCCCCGAGGTCGACGCCCAGTTCGAGAAGCTCACCTCGTTCATCTCGATGGACCCGCCCACCCACACCGAGCAACGAAAGACGGTCCGGGGGGTCTCGGCGCCGAGCAACCTGCGCAACCTCGAGCCGCTGATCCGTGAGCGCACCGTCGACGTCCTGGAGTCACTGCCCGAGGGCGAGACGTTCGACTGGGTCGACACGGTCTCGATCGAGCTCACGACGTTGATGCTGGCGACGCTCTTCGACTTCCCGCTGGACGACCGACGCAAGCTGACCCGGTGGTCCGACATCGTGTTCGCCGTCCCTGAACCGGGCGGTGTGGTCGAGACCCAGCAGCAGAAGATCGACGAGTTGATGGAGTGCGTCGCCTACTTCGAGGGGCTTTGGGCGCAGCGGCGGGAGCACCCCGGCTTCGATCTCGTCTCGATGCTGGCCAATGGCGAGGCGACCAGGGACATGCCGACCCTGGCCCATCTCGGCAATCTGCTGCTGCTGATCGTGGGCGGCAACGACACGACCCGCAACACGATGTCGGGAAGCGTGTACGCACTCAACACCTTTCCTGACCAGTACGACAAGCTGGTCGCCGACCCTGGCCTCGTGGCGAACCTGGTCCCGGAAATCATTCGCTGGCAGACCCCGTTGCCGTACATGCGCCGCACCGCGACCCGGGACTGCGAGCTCCGCGATCAGAAGATCCTCGAGGGCGACCAGGTCCTGATGTGGTACCTGTCGGCCAACCGAGACGAGGACGTCTTCGACGATGCCGACCGCATCGATCTCGAGCGCCACAATGCCGACCGGCACCTCTCGTTCGGGTACGGCATCCACTTCTGCATGGGAAGCCGCCTCGCCGAGTTGCAGCTCCGGGTGCTGTGGGAGGAGATCCTCCAGCGCTTCGAGCGCATCGAGGTCCAGCAGGAGCCGGAGCGGACCTTCTCCTCCTTCGTGCACGGGTACACGACCCTGCCGGTCACCGTCACCCGTCGCTGAGCGGCCGGGACCAGGTGGTCGCCGGGGGTAGGCCCCCCGACGAAGAGGGCTACCGCTCGGACTGGCAGCGGTGCTGACGATGAGTCGGTCGTCAGCCACTCAGCTGAGAGGCAGCCGCGCGGTCACGAGCCAGCCGTGCCCGTCGGTGGCCACCTCGAGTGTTCCGCCGACCTCGGCGGCCCGCTCCCGCATCGAGGAGAGCCCTACGCCTGGCACCCACTCGCCATGGGCCGCGCCCTCGTCACGGACCGTCACCACGAGGAGGTCGCCGTGACGTTCGATCCAGACACACGCCCGGTCGGTGCCGCTGTGGCGGGCCGAGTTGGTCACGGCCTCGGTGGCGATGCGGTAGGCCGCGACCTCGACAGCGGCGGGCAGCTGAGGCAGCTCGGGCGCGTCCACGCTCACCCGCATCGGACGGCCGTCCGCGGTCCGCGCCGCCACCACCTGCTGACGCAGCGCCGGGACGAGCCCCAGCTCGTCAAGTGCCGGCGGTCGCATCGCGTACACGAGCCGCCGGATGTCACCGACCGCCGCCACGGCGTCCGCTCGCAGGCCGCGCAGGAGTGCATCTGCACCCGCTGGGTCGGAGCCGATCGTGTTCCGGGCCGCATCCGCGATGAGCGCGATGCCCGACAACGTCGGACCGAGCCCGTCGTGCAGGTCGCGACGCAAGCGCCGCCGCTCCTCCTCGATGGCGGCGATCGCCGTTCCGCGTGACTCCTTGAGCTCTTCGCTCAGGGCGCGGGCACGCAGAGTCTGGGCCAGGAGTGGGGCCACGATCTGCAGCACCTGTGCATCCCCGGGGGAAAGCGTCAGGTCGCCGGGGCGGAGACCGACGACGACCTCACCCATCGAGTCGTCCCCGAGCGAGAGCGGGAACCGGCGGGTATCGGTGACCTGGGTCCCTGAGGTGGCGAGCTCCTCGCCATCAGCGATGATGCTGGCGTAGGGCAGGACGAGCGCCTCGCGGATCGCCCGCAGGGCGAGCACCGGATCGTCGCCGATGCGGTCCGCGACGGCGGTTGCCGCGGTGAGCGGGTCAGGTCGGATGCCGAAGAGCACCTCGTCGATCAGTCCACGGAGCATCACACGGAGAGGGTGGAACCCAAGGGCGAGCGCGCCACCCAGGAACGCGTACCCGGCCTCGGAGGGCTCGCTCCACCCGACCAGGGCGAGGCATCCGAGCACGCCGACGAAGGCCGAGACGTAGGTGAGGGCGACCACCGCGAACACGACGACCTCCACGACAAGCGACCGAACATCGGCCAGGCCCGGTCGCCGCACCCCGACCACCATCGCCGGGCCGACGGCCGAGAGCAGCAGGACGCCGAGGAACACGCCGACCTCGCCGATGGCCAGGCCCATGACGGCGAGGAGCAGCCCGCTGGTGCCCGCACCGAGCGCAAGCCAGAGCACCGCCTCGCGGTCCTGCTCGTCGCCGGTTTCCGCCACCCACCAGGCGTGCCCGGTGACGGTCACGGCAGTGACGGCGCCAAACGTCATCGTTGTTGCGGGGTCGAGAGCCCGGGCCGTCTCGATCAGCCCGGCGGTGACCACGACGACCCAGCCGCAGTAGTCGACGGCGTGACGGACGCCGGCCCGGGGGTACGCCAGCAGCGCCATCGCGATGGCGAGCCCCAGCGAGGCGGCCAGCACCACCGCGGCGGCGTCGCCGGCGCCGGCGAAGAACAGTGCCACCGAAGCGAGTACCCCGGCGGCCCCCACCACCAGCAGGACGCCAGCGGTTCGACTCCGGGTCCGAACCAGGACGATCCCGCTCGCTCCGAGCGAGACGGCCGCCACGACGGTCGCGAACCCGAGGGCCTCGTCCGTCACGGAGAGGTGCCCAGCCCGCGCTCGCGGGCCCGCACGATCGCCGCTCCCCGATCTGCCACCTGGAGCTTGGTGAAGATCGCGGTGAGGTGGTTGCTGACCGTCTTGGGAGAGAGGTACAGCTCCGAGGCGATCTCTGTGGTGCGACGGCCCCGGGCCAGCAGATCCAGGACGCGGCGCTCCCGGTCGGTCAGCTCAGGGAAGGGGTACTCGGCCGGGGCCGTCCGGGGCGGGTTCGCGAAGTAGCCGAGGATCCTGGTCGCCACACCCGGGCCGAAGATCGCCTCGCCCGCGACCACGGCCCGCACCGCACGCACGATGTCCTCCTGCTCGGACTCCTTGAGAAGGTAGCCCTGCGCACCGGCCTGCATCGCCGTGAACACCGTGGAGTCGTCGTCGTACATCGTGAGGATGAGCACACGACAGTCGTCAGCCTGCTCACGAATGCGGCGGGTGGCGTCGATCCCGTCCATGCCGGGCATGCGCACGTCCATCAGCACCACATCGGGGCGCAGTTCCTTGGCGACGCGCACCGCTTCATCGCCGTCGGATGCCTCGCCGACCACCTCGAAGCCGGGGATCGTCCTCAACATGGCCACGAGACCACCCCGGACGACCGGATGGTCATCGGCGACGACGATCCGGATCGACGGGTCGGCCATGGCGCCATCTTGCACCCGATCCGTGACGACGACCCGGGAAGAACTTCCCTATCCACTTCCCGAGACGTGGGAGCATCTCGGGTGGTTTCCCTCTGGCCCCGGGAACGGCGGGCACGAGACGCTGCGATTCCACCTCACAAGGAGCCAACGTGACCACCATCACCACAACATCTGCCAACACCGGGACTCCCACGACCAGCGTTCGCGTCGGCCTGATCATCTCGGCCCTCATCGGCCTCGGCAACATCCCGTTCCTGTTCCCGTGGATCGACTGGGGCACCGAGGCCCCGCCGTTCGGCATGCTGCTGATGAACCTCGCCATCGGCATGGTCTCGGTGGTCTGCGTCGTCCTGGCCTGGAACACGGGCAACCGCGGCGCCATCCGCATCAACGCTGCGGCGCTCATCGTCAACGCGCTGCTGGTGCTCCCCGGGCTCTTCATCGATGCGAGCCCGTTCATCAAGACCGCCAGCGCCCTCATCGTCGCCGCCACCGTGGCCGCCGTCGTTCTCACGATGCGACGCGAACCAGCGACAGCCGCGGTCACCGACTGACGCAGCGCACGCGGGGCGGTCCGCCCCCGTGGCTGCGACTCGCCGAGGCGCAGAGACCCCCGGGCCTCAGGGCCGGGGGTCTCCGCGCGCACTACCGCAGGGCAGCGGCGGAACCACTTGCTCGCCGTTTCGAGGCGAGCGCGGAATTGGTTTCGTTGAAGCCACAGCTCGAGCGTGAGGCGCCGACCGCGTCGGGGGCCATATCCGAATGCGTCCATGACGGGTCTCCACGACCGCGCCCCTGCAGATAACCACCGGCAGGGAACGCCGCCCAGCCACCCACTCCGCTACGGGCCCAAGCCCGGACCGACGGTCGGCGCGACGCACTACCGTTCTGGCGTGGCCCGACGACCGACGAAGAGGGTCCCCGCTCGACCAGCCGAGCCGATGCCCCAGAACCGGACCGCAAAGATGCTCATCGAGCGCCTCGCCGCCGCAGAGGCCAATGTCAACATCGCCGTCGGCCGGCCCGGGCGAGCCAACTAGTGGCAGCCGCTCTAGCGATCATCGCGCTACTTCTCTTCGAAATCCTGGGGCCCGCTTCGTTGAAAGAGCGAGCAAGCTGACCCAGTATTCCTCGTCCGACCGGACCACCCGCTCATCGGCCAAAGGGGCACGGTGCCCACCAGGCGCAAGGACCACCAACGGTTCCTGGTCGCAAGCCACCTGACTGCGGCGACTAGCGCGTCGCCGCCTGGAGGCGCTCCGCTTCGAGGCGGATGATCTCGGCCTCGGCTTGCGCCTCGGGGATGGCGGCCAGGCGCTGAGCGGTCTCGATGTCGGAGATGTCGACGGCCTCCGGGTTCGCGTCCTTCACGGCGCTCTGGCGGGCGTACTCGTCGAAGAGCATCGACTTCGTACGGACGATATCGAGCATGCGCCGGTCGACACTGTTCTCGGCGAGCAGTCGGTGGACGCGCACTCGACGGACCTGACCCATGCGATGGCACCGGGCGATGGCCTGCTCTTCGGTGCTCGGCTTCCACTGAGGCTCGCAGAGGACGACGACCGAACCGGCCTGGATGTTGAGACCGACGCCGCCGGCCTCGATCTGGCTCACGAGCACCGAGTGGCCATCGATCCGAGTGAACTCGTCGACCAACGCCTGCCGCTCGGTCGGGCTGACGCTACCGGTGAGCTGGCCGACCACAGTATTGCCGAGCGTCTCATCGACGATGCGCAGCACATCGCGGAAGTAGGAGAAGACCACGACCTTCCACCCGTTGGCCTCCGACTCCTCGACGATGTCCACCAGGCGAGCGAGCTTGGCCGACCCCTTGGCCGAGCCGGGGAGATAGGCCGCGCGCCGCATGGCCATGAAGTTCCGGCTCTTCACGGCTTCGATGTAGGCCGCCGTGTCGAGGTCACCGAACTCGACCCAATCCTCCATGTCCAGCCGCTCGGGCAGCTCGGTCAGCACGTCGGACTGATTCCGCCGCAGGTAGGCCGGCGCCACCGCCTTGCGGAACGCGATCGGGCCGGCGATGCCTGTAGCACCGTCGACGGCCTTCGCTACCTGCGGCTGGAGGTAGCCGAGCAGCGTCTGGAACTCCTCGACCCGGTTCTCCATCGGTGTTCCGGTCATGAACAGGACGCGTTCTGTAAGGTCGGTCCACGCCCGCACCCCCTTGGAACGCAGGGTCTTCGGGTTCTTTGCGTAGTGGGCCTCGTCAACCACGATCATCGCCGGCGCCTCGGCGGCGTTCGCCGGGACCGGCATCGACTGCAACGAGGTGAACGTCGTGACGGCGATGCCACCACGGTCGAGCCAGATCTTGTGGTTGTGGAAGCGTTCGCGACCGTGGAGCCGATAGCACCGCAGCTCCCGATGGGTGCGGCGTTCGATCTCCTGCATCCAGTTGACGAGGACGCTGGCCGGGCAGACCACCAGGAAGTGGGTCGCGCCGATCGAGCGGAGGTGAGCGAGCGCAGCAAGCGCTTCGATCGTCTTGCCTAGACCCATCTCGTCGCCGAGGATCGTGCGTCGTTGCACCAGCGCGAAACGGGCCCCGAAGGCTTGGTAGCCGCGCAGCCCGACGGTGAGGAACTGGTCGTCGAGCAGCTGTTGATTGACCTGCTCGGCGATCTCGTCGGGAATGAACCCCTGTGATGCGTCGACGTCAAGATCGAGATCACCGATCTCGCCGAGCAATCCGTTGTACTCGACCGAGCGTCGGCTGTAGTCGGCCCACAGGGCTGACTCGTCACGCTGTGGTGCGTTCAGCGTCCGATGTGCAGAGGACAACGAATCGTCGAGCCATTGAACCGTGGGGCTCGCCATCCAGGCATCAAGTTCGGCGAGCGCGGCGAGGGATTCCTCCTTTCGTCGCGCTCGGCTGAACAGCATCGTCACCTTGCTGCGAGCCCGACTGGCCGCCGCCCCCAGAGGCCCGGTCGTTGTCCTGAACTCGGCCACCGGACCGCTCAGCGCGACGGTCATCTGCTCGGCGTCCTCCAACACACGAAGAGTCCGCAGCAGTGCGGTCTGCGTCGGATCTCGGCGATCAGGATCGAGCCGGACCCGGATTCCCTCCTCGGCTGCTCGTGCAACTTGCCGTGCGGCTCCCTTCGCCTGGGTAACGGTCTGCGGCCCGACGCCGGGGATCATCTGCAGCGCCAGGTCGGGCGCCGCCAACAAGTCGGCGATGGTTCGGTACCCCGCCTGCTCGATGGGTCCGAGCCGCAGCCGACCCTGCGTCGTGCCCTTGAGGCGACCGATCGAGATGCCACGCAGCTCGTCGGCCACCAGAGCCGCCCGCACCGCGATCAGCTGCTCGTGGGCCAACGCTCGAAGCGCCTTCTCGGCACCAAGCACCTCGGTCGCCATCTGATCGACCCGCTGCACACGCGCCAGGAGCGCCCGCGCCTCCGCCCCAACTTCAGGCATGTCCCGCCGCTCCCCCATTCAGCATTGTGCGAACCGTAGCCAGCGGCCGTGACATCGGACGGAGCCGCTGAGGCACGACGCTTCTACTGTGCGGACATGACGAAGCTCGGCGTGTTCTGCCTGGAAGGCGACTGGGAGAGCAGGATGGATGACCGCACGAGCGTCCTCCCCATGCTCCAGATGCTCGAAGGCCTCGGCATCATCAAGTTCATTCGGCGAGACGTCGCCACCGAGGAAGAGCTGAAGCACTACCTGCGGCGCTGGTCGGACTACAGCAGCTACAAGCTGCTCTACCTCGGCTTTCATGGTGACCCCGATTGGCTTGACGTGGGCGCGGACGGGATCGACCTGCAGTGGTTGCAGGAGCAGATCGGTGAACGAGCGAAGGGCAAGCTGATCCACTTTGGATCGTGCTCGACGCTCGACGTCTCCAAGTCCCGACGAGAGCAGTTTCGGCAGACCACCAAGTCCCGCGGGCTCTCCGGGTACCGCAAGGAGGTCGACTGGATCGACTCCGCGGCGTTCGAGTTGGCGCTGCTCCGCGATCTGGGGAGTCGACAGGGTCGGCCCGAGATCGCCTACCAGTACATGGACAAGCACTACCGCCAACGAGCGAAAGACCTCGGTTTCGTCCACGGGCCCGAGTAGTCACGCCGCCGCCATATGTGTGAGCACACAACCGACGGTTGTAGGAGACTGCGGCGACATGGCGGCTTTGGAGGATCTGACGAAGGGCGCGGTGGTCCGTGGCGTGCGCGCGGATGGACCCGTCACGGTCGTGCAGGCCGAGTGGCACGGGTCAGGCGCGCTCACGCTGACATACACCGACGCCGCCGGCCACGTCGCCCAGGAGCTGCTGTACCGAGACAAGGAATCGGCACTCACCGTCGAGCAACAGGGCCGGGCGTGGTCGCTCGACGGCGATCCACACCTGTTCCGCCTGGCCAGCGAGGCGCGGCGGATCAGCCTGGCCCACTTGTTCGACCCGTACCTGGCGGCACAGTCGGCCAACCTCGACCCCCTCCCCCACCAGATCGACGCCGTGTACGGCGAGATGGTGCCCCGCCAGCCGTTGCGCTACCTGCTGGCCGACGACCCGGGCGCCGGCAAGACGATCATGGCCGGGCTGCTCATAAAGGAGTTGATGATCCGGGGCGACGTGGCCCGGTGCCTCATCGTTGCCCCCGGCAGCCTGGTCGACCAGTGGCAGGACGAGCTGGGCGACCGGTTCAACCTGCACTTCGAGATCCTCACCCGCGACATGATCGAGGCCACCCGCTCGCACAACCCCTTCGCCGAGCGGCCGCTGCTGATCGCCCGCCTCGACCACCTGTCCCGCAACGAGGAGCTGCAGGCCAAGATCTCGACCAGCGACGACTGGGACCTGGTCGTGGTCGACGAGGCCCACAAGATGTCGGCCACGTACTACGGCGGCGAGCGGCGCGAGACCAAGCGATACAAGCTGGGCAAGTTGCTGGGCGGTCTCACCCGCCACCTGCTGTTGATGACGGCCACGCCGCACAACGGCAAGGACGAGGACTTCCAGGCGTTCATGGCCCTGCTGGACGGCGACCGCTTCGAAGGCAAGCTGCGCGACGGCGCCCACGTGGCCGACACGTCCGACCTGATGCGCCGCCTGGTGAAGGAGAAGCTCCTCCGCTTCGACGGCACCTATCTGTTCCCTGAGCGACGCGCCTACAGCCCCACCTTCCCGCTGTCACCGCTGGAGGCGGCGCTCTACGCCCAGGTCACCGACTATGTACGCGAGGAGATGAACCGGGCCGACCGCCTGGCCCGCGAGGGCGAGGGCCGACGGGGCTCGGTGGTCGGTTTCGCCCTCACCACCCTGCAGCGCCGCCTGGCGTCGTCGCCCGAGGCGATCTATCAGTCGATCAGCCGCCGCCGGAAGCGCCTCGAGGCTCGCCTCGCCGAGGAGCGCATGCACAAGCGGGGACGCGAGGAAAGCGACCGACTCGGGCTTCCCGCGCTGCCGACAACGACCACGGGCGGGATCAAGATCGACGACCTGGACGAGGACTTCGACGACGAGGAATTCACCGACGAGGAGCGCGAAGACCTAGAGGACGAGGTCGTCGACGAGGCGTCGGCCGCCCGCACGATCGCCGAGCTGCAGGCCGAGCTGGTCACCCTCGCCGCCCTGGAGGCGTTGGCCGAGCGGGTGCGGGCATCGGGCGAGGACACCAAGTGGAACCAGTTGGCGTCGATGATCCAGAACACGCCCGAGATGCTCGACGAGCGGGGCAACCTGCGGAAGCTCATCATCTTCACCGAGCACCGCGACACCCTCACCTACCTGGTCGACCGCCTGCGTCGGCTGCTGGGCCGACCCGAGGCCGTCGAGTTCATCCACGGCGGCGTGAAGCGCGAGCTGCGCCGGGCCATCCAGGAGCGCTTCGCCCAGGACCGTGACGTGGTGGTGCTGGTGGCCACCGACGCCGCCGGCGAGGGCATCAACTTGCAGCAGGCCAACCTGATGGTGAACTACGACCTGCCGTGGAACCCCAACCGCATCGAGCAGCGGTTCGGGCGCATCCACCGCATCGGCCAGACCCAGGTGTGCCACCTGTGGAACCTGGTGGCCGAGGACACCCGTGAGGGCCAGGTGTTCCTTCGCCTCTTCGAGAAGCTGGCCGAGCAGCGCAACGCCCTCGGCGACCAGGTCTTCGACGTGCTCGGCGAGGCGTTCCGCGACCGCTCGCTGCGCGACCTGCTGATCGAGGCCGTCCGCTACGGCGAGGACCCGGCCCGCCGCAAGCGCCTCGAGCTGGTGGTCGATGCCTCGGTGGGCGACAAGCTGCTCGAGCTGGTGCACGAACGGGCCCAAGCCAGCGAGGTGATGACCGGCGCCGACATCGAGCGCATCCGCGAGAACATGGACCGCGCCGAGGCCCGAAAGCTCCAGCCCCACTTCCTGCGGGCGTTCTTCCTCGAAGCGTTCCGCCAGCTCGGTGGACGGGTGGTCGAGCGAGAGGCCGGCCGATTCGAGGTCACCCACGTGCCCGCCGACCTGCGCCGCCGCGACCAGGCCATCGGCGAGGGCGCCCCGCTGCTGCGCCGCTACGAGCGCATCACCTTCGATCGCAATCAGATGCACGTGGCCGGCAAGCCCGACGCCGAGCAGTGCGCCCCCGGTCACCCGCTGCTCGACGCCACCATCGACGTGGTCACCGAGCGCCACGGCGCCCTGCTCAATTCCGGCACCGTGCTGATCGATCCGTCCGACCCTGGCACCACCCCGCGGGTGCTCGTGTACCTCGAGCACGCCATCGCCGACGGTCGACCTACCGCCGACGGACGCCGCCGCATCGTGTCGAAGCGTTTCGAGTTCACTGAGATCGACGAGAACGGCGACACCCGCCGGCCGGGCTGGGCCCCCTACCTCGACTACCGGGCGCCCGAGCCCGACGAGCAGGCCCGCCTCGACGACCTCGCCACGGCCGACTGGGTGCGCAAGGACCTCGAGACGGTCGCCCTCGACGACGCCATCGCCCACGCCGTGCCCGAGCACCTCGATGAGGTGCGCCGCCGCACCTTCGACCGGGTCGACCGCACCCGGGAGGCCGTCGAGACCCGCCTCCGCGACGAGATCCGCTACTGGGACCACCGGGCCAACCAGCTGAAGGAGCAGGAGCTCGCCGGCAAGCAGCCCAAGCTCAACTCGGGCAAGGCTCGCGCCCGGGCCGACGAGCTGGCCGAGCGGCTCGATCTGCGCCTGGCCGACCTCGATGAGGAACGCAACCTCTCAGCCCTCCCACCCGTCGTGGTCGGCGGCGCCCTCATCGTCCCTGCCGGCCTCATCGCCGAGCGCACCGGCGACCAGACGCCGATGTTCCCCATCGACACCGAGCCCACCGAGCGGGCCGCCGTCGACGCCGTCCTCGCCGCCGAGAGGCGCCTGGGCCGTGACCCGAAGGAGATGCCCCGTAACAACAAGGGCTACGACATCGAATCCAAGACCGCCGACGGCGGACTGCTGTTCATCGAGGTGAAGGGCCGGGTCGAGGGCGCCGACACCTTCATGGTCACCGCCAGTGAGGTGGGCGTCGGCCGCAACAAGCCCGACGACCACATCCTGGCCCTCGGTTCCGTGGCCGACGACGGCACCGCTACCGTGCGCTACCTACGCCGGGCGTTCGACGGTGTGGGCGAGCCGCCGTTCGGAACGGTGAGTCACGTCCTTCGCTGGAGGGACTACTGGGAGCAGGGGAGCGACCCGTCGTGACCTCAAGGGGAGTGGCGTGGGCAAGAAGCTGATCGAGGTCGCACTCCCCCTCGAGGCGATCAACCGCGAGTCGGCGCGGGAGAAGGGGATCCGGCAAGGACACCCTTCAACGCTCCACGTATGGTGGTCGAGAAAGCCCCTTGCCACGGCGCGGGCTGTTCTTTTCGCCTCGCTCGTAGACGACCCGTCGGCTCGCCCTGATGAGTTTCCGACAGATGAGCTTCAGAACAAGGAGCGGCAACGTCTCTTCCGTTTGATCGAGGAGATGGTGAAATGGGAGAGCACAGCCAACGATGCGCTGATGGAGAAAGTTAGAGCAGAGATCCTGCGCTCGACCGGCGGCAAGCCGCCTCCAGTCTTGGATCCATTCGCTGGCGGTGGCTCGATTCCCCTGGAAGCTCAGCGCCTTGGACTAGATGCTCACGCTACTGACCTCAATCCTGTTGCGGTTCTCATCAATAAGGCTCTGATTGAGATTCCGCCTAAGTTCTCTGGTGAGACTCCTGTGCATCCTCTCAGCGACAGGCCACCTGCTCTCAATACCTGGACAGGCGCACAAGGTCTCGCCGAGGACGTGCGCTATTACGGGCACTGGATGAGCGAGGAGGCGGCGCGCCGAATTGGCCACCTCTATCCCAAGGCGTCGTTGCCGGCCTCGCTCGGCGGCGGAGAAGCCACGGTGATCGCTTGGGTGTGGGCACGTACGGTGATTTCCCCGAACCCTGCCTGGGCTCAGCCGGTTCCTCTCGTGAACAAGTGGACATTGGCCACCAAGCCAAATCGACGGGTCTGGATTGAACCATGTGTGGACGACGAGACGAAGACAATCCGATACGAAACCCGCACTGGCAGTGGCAACATACCCTCAGGTACTGTCAATCGCCAGGGCGCGACTTGTATCGCGACCGGAACACCAATCCCGTTCTCATACATCCGTTCGGAGGCGAAAGCCGGGCGCATGGGACAGCAGCTCATCGCAATCGTGTGCGAAGGTGACCGGAAGCGTGTGTACCTGGCCCCCACGGAAGAACACGAGTCGATCGCACTGAGCGTGCATGGCGGCGACCTCCTTGACAGCGACCTACCAGATCAAGCCCTCGGCTTCCGTGTCCAGGCGTACGGCATGACACGGCACCGCGACCTTTATACAGAACGTCAACTATTGGCGCTGACAACATTGACCGGCCTCGTCGGTGAGGTCCGAGCGCGCGTTGAATCTGATGCTGTCCGTGCCGGGCGTGTCGATGACCATTTGTCGCTAGCGGCAGGCGGCCTCGGTGCGTCAGCCTATGCCGACGCGATTGCTACCTACCTTGCTTTCGTAGTGAGTCGTCTGTCGGACTACTGCTCGACAATAACTACGTGGGCAAGCAATCCTCAGATGGAGATCCTAAGGAACACATTCTCGCGGCAAGCAATCTCCATGACCTGGGACTTTGCAGAGGGTAATGTCTTTGGTCCATCCAGTGGAACACCCGAGATCTTCGTCGGTGCCATAGCCAAGGTGCTTGATCGGCTAGACCCGCGGAGCATCGGGACGGCGGATCAGCTCGACGCGGCGTCACCCTTCACCGTGGAGAAGCCGTTGGTCTCGACCGATCCGCCTTACTACGACAACATCGGTTACGCGGACCTATCCGACTACTTCTACGTTTGGCTCAGGCCGACGCTCTCATCGGTCTTCCCCGACGAACTCAGTACGCTGCTCGTACCGAAGGCCCGCGAGCTCGTCGCTGACCCGCATCGGTTCAATGGAAGCAAGGCCTCGGCTCAGGAGCACTTTGAAGACGGATTGGCAGAATTCTTCCGGCACCTGCACAATTCGCACGACCCTGCGTATCCAGTAACGATCTACTACGCGTTCAAGCAGGCCGAGGCATCTGACGACGGCGAGGTGGCCTCGACGGGCTGGGAGACGATGCTCGCTGCTCTTCTCGACGCAGGTTTCGCCGTTCGGGGGACCTGGCCCGTTCGAAGTGAACGAGGGGGAAGAATGAGGAGCATTGGAAGCAATGCTCTTGCCTCGTCGATTGTATTGGTCTGTCGGCCCCGAGCCGCCAACGCCCCACTGGCCACACGTCGCGAGTTCATAGCCGCGTTGAAGGCGGAGTTGCCGGACGCTCTCAAGCACCTTCAGCAAGGAAGCATCGCTCCCGTCGATCTGGCGCAGGCAGCGATCGGCCCAGGCATGAGCGTCTTCTCCAGCTTTTCGAGGGTCGTCGAAGCAGACGGATCAGCGACGACGGTTCGTACTGCACTCGGCCTGATCAACCAGGTTCTGGATGAGACCCTCGCCGAGCAGGAGGGCGACTTCGACCCCGACACGCGCTGGGCCGTCGCGTGGTTCGAGCAGTTCGGCGTGAGCGAGGCCCCCTACGGCCAGGCAGAGACCCTGTCGAAAGCCAAGAACACCTCTGTTCAGGGTCTGGTCGACGCCGGCGTTCTGGAGTCAAGGGCCGGCAAGGTCCGTCTCCTCGACCGTCACGAGATGTCAGGAACGTGGGATCCGACTACTGATACCCGCCTCACCGTGTGGGAGGTCACCCAGCACCTGATCCGGGCGCTCGCCGAAGGCGGCGAGCAAGCCGCCGCAGACCTCCACCGCCGGGTCGGCCCCGACATCGGCGAAACGGCCAGGGAGTTGTCCTACCTCCTGTACACGATCTGCGAGCGCAAGAAGTGGGCGGGCGAAGCCCTCGCGTACAACTCGCTCGTAGTCGCCTGGCCCGAGATCACCCGTCTGGCCGCCAGCGTTCCACAGCGCGAACCCGTGCAGGGGGAGATGCTGTGATGCGCCTACCCGGTGGCAATTCTCTCGCAGACCCAACGGCCGACGACCGGTCCCGCTCTGCCCCTTCCGGCCCAGGTCTGCGGTCTTCCCGGCCATCCGAGCACTACTCGCGGGCATCTTCGCTGTCAGACCCCATACGTATGTTCGACAAGTGGATAGGGGCCAATTACCTCGAGGTACCAGCGTCCGCCGTCACAGGGGCGCGGCGGTCCGTACTTCAGCGCGATGCGCTCGACGAGGCAGGCTGGACACGTTGAGACCGGTCAACAACGAACGCGTGGTTGTCGAGTATGTCCGGATACACCGGATCGTGGACCCCTCCCTCTTGGCTGGCACTGTTGATCCGTTTGGAGACGACCTCCTCGGCAGGTTGGAAGCCGGCTTGGACTTGTCTGGACGTTGGTGGAAGAAGGAGTGGCGTCTGGGCAACGTCGAGGGACGTCGCAACGCGGACGCCGTCACGGCTGTCACGGCTGTCACGGCCCAGTTCGGTTGGTTCGGGGAGGCGCTGACCGTAGATGCGCCACCGCCCTACGACGAACGACGGCATCAGTGGTCGACCGAACCCGCGAAGCGTCGCGAGGGGGTGTTGGCGCTAATCGCAGTCGACGTGCCGTCCCAGATTGCCGCGGTTACCAGTCTCGCCGGCGACGTACCCGTTCCGGGCCTGTGTCGTGCTCTCACCGACCTCTTGAACCAAGCCGAGATGCAGGCGTCGGCAGACGGCGGTGGGGTGCGGGCTCGACGAGAGTGGCTGGTCGAGCCTGTCGACGAACGCGGCACCTTCGAGGCCTGGGTCGGCGACATGGACAAGGTCGTCCGTGTGAGTGCGCGATTTCACCTGCCGAACCCGCGCTCGCAAGACGACCTTGAGCCCGTGGTGACCTATCTCAACGAGGTCGGCGCATCGAGCGGCGCTATCTCGGCTAGCAACCCAGCAGGCCTGGACCCGTACGGCCATCCGATCATGCGAAGCGCCATCGCTATGCAGGAAAACGACTACGGCAGTATCACGGCGGAGGGCGAGTTGCCGTCAGGTGATCCAGACAACTTCGCCTCGAAGGAGCACCCCACTCGAGACGTGTATCGGCTTGGCGACCAGGATCCTGATCAACTGAGCCTGCGGGGGGTAGCGGCAGTGATCCTACGGGTCCTCGCGCAGCGCCTCGAATCAGGACTCCGATGAGTCCGCTCGACTCTGCAGACTTCGGCTTTTGGCGCTCGTTTGGCAGCCTCCGCCTAGGACAGGTCGCCGGCTCCTGGGACTTTCTGGCGAGCCTGCTCCTGGCGGTTTCCGGAGCAGCCCTGATCGCGCACCATTCTCCCGCCGTTTCCACTCACTACGCACTCGTGGGCGACATCCTGACGATCGACGCGGGCGTCTTCGCTGTCGTCCTTGCCGGCTTCGCCATCGTCGCTGCCCTCCTTGGCGACAAGTATGCGAGGATGCTTGAGGCCTCCGGAGCATCATCACTGCAAATGCTTCGCCACTTTCTCGTCGTTGCCGGACTCTTGGTGACCAGCGTCGTCCTGTCCCTCGCCTTTCGAGTCCTCTGCTCCAGTCTGCTCCGGTGGGAACCGGTTGGCGAGCAGGTCGCCATCGGGATTGTCCTCTTCCTCTTCCTCTGGAGCTTGTTCAGTACCCTAGAGCTTATGAAGCTGATCCTTGGCGTGGCGGTGACAAATACCGCTCTGCGTGGCATCGAAGGCGGAGCTGCAGCGTCCCACCCCACCGAGCCTCGATCTGGCGGGTGAGGGTGATCCTCGCCAACTCACACCCCTTCCTTTTCGGTCGAGCGAGGTATCCGACCAGCGAGTACGATTCCTGCCATGTGGCGTAGCCGATCTACAGAGCAACCTCCGTCGATCGAGGAGATCAGGAAGAAGGCTCGTATTCTGGTTGTCGACGATGAGCCGTTCCCATACCAGGAGCTCTTTTCACGAGACGGCTATCACCTGGACAAGTGGAGCCAGATAGAGAGTCTTTCACAGCTGAACGACAACCACTTTGACTTGATCCTCTTGGACCTGAATGGGATCGCAGCCGCGGACGCGCCTACGATGCAGGGCTTAGCGGTACTGGAGCACATCAAGCATGAAAGCCCGAGTCAGCTTGTCATCGCATACTCTGGTCAGGACTGGGGTGTAAATGCTCAGGAGTTCCTGAGTCTCGCTGACGATGTACTCAAGAAGTCTGAGGACTACATCGTGTTCAAGGGTAAGGTGGATGAGCTCCTCCTGAAGCGCTTCTCGATTGGATTCTTCCTCGAGGCCATCAACAAGACCGTTGGCGATCAGGTTGACCGTGTGCCTAAGCTCATTCCCAAGTCCGTGAAGGCAATTAGGAGCGGAAACCGAACAGCACTGCAACGGTATCTTGCGGAGCACCTCCGAGAGCAGGTAACCATAGACCGTGTTTTGGGTCTCGCCGGTATTGCGACCTCGGTGTTATTGCGGTGACTTCCGTGGACCGAAGACTCCTGGAATTGCTGCCGCTACCGGTTCTCTTTCATGGAGATCGAATCGGAGCGACCGTCTGGAGCCGCTCATCGGCATGTGACCGATGTCATGAGGAGTGTCGAACATCCGGGCGAGCGGTCGGGGAAGTGTGTGTCTGCCAATACGGTGCTGCCTACGTACCACTAGCTGACGATGTGCTCATCGCTGGAGCAGTGGTGGCCGACACGGAGGTGCACACCACCGCCCAGAAGAAGCTGCTGAAGCGTGACCGGGAGGCGGTTGTCCGCCTTCAGGACCTACAGCGAGTCATGAGAACCGCTATTGCGGTGTCGGGGAAGTACGAGGACGACCTTGAGCGTGATAAGCAGCAGATCCGAGAGGCTTACACGGCGACCGGCAAATTCAGACAGGATGCCTTAGCATCCGTCGGTGACCAAGTTCGCGACACTGCAGCAGGTATCCATGACGTGTGGAATCTTGTGCTGCAGATTATCGCGAACTGCAAGACAATTTTCGAGAAGCGGTTCCCAGGGCTGGACCCAGACGAAGCGGCAGATCGGCTACACAACGAAGGGGCAATATACTTCTGCGCTCTTCAGATGCTCGGCAAGATCGAGGTTGCACTCTTCCTTGAGGACTCATCTCTCATGCATGCGGACATCCGCACATTTCGCTTGCACGGACTCGTGTCCAAGCATGTGAAGATCTATATGAATAGAGCTGTCGAGAGACACCTCGACGTGTTCACCGGCTCGGGCAGTTTCGGCATGGTGCGAGGACCAGTGAAGGCGATTTCGATAGTCATTCAAGCGCTTGTGGACAACGCTATTAAGTATGCCCCAACCGGGTCAAAGGTGACCTTTGCTTTCGAGGACACGAAGGATCGCGTCTACGTGCGCGTAATTTCGCTCGGCCCACTGATCGAGGATGCAGAGAAGTCGGAAATATTCGCACCGTTCACTCGAGCAAAGGCGGCGCGCGAGATGTCTGAAACGGGAATGGGCGTGGGTCTCTCCGCCGCTGCCAAGGTGAGCGACGAGTTGCACATGGGGTTGACTGTAGAGCAGAGCACCACGCCCGACAAGACGTTCCATGAGTTCTACGACACGCAGTTCGAGTTCTCACTACCGAAGATCGGCTTTGACCAAGACGCTGCAGACAAGCAGAGGGCATGATGTTCGTCGCAGGAAACGTGTGCTGTCGTTCGGTTCTGAGACGACCATATTCCCGACGATGGCCTGAGTAGATAGCGAATGGCAGCTACGAATCATGAGCGGGTTGGTCGGGCTCTAGCGCTCCTGTCCGAGGGCGTCGCCCCGTACGTCGCTCGCGAGTGCGAGGCGGAGTGGGGCGGTGACTGGCTGACGGCCGTCCAACGCACGGACACCCGACAGGGTGGAGTGCCGCCGAACAAGGTGTCGGCCACCGACAGCCAGTTCCTGCTGAAGGTGATGTGGGACGAGTGGCGGACGGTGTTCGGGAAGAAGCTGAGCCAGAGCGAGCGCACGCTGGTGAGCGAGCTGCGCAACGACCGGAACCGATGGGCGCACCAGGAGGCGTTCTCGACCGACGACGCCTATCGCACGCTCGACAGCGTCCACCGATTGCTCACGGCCGTGTCTGCCGCCGATCAGGCCACGGCGGTCGACAAGATGCGCCACGACCTGCTCCGCAGCCGGTTCGATGAGCAGGCCCGTCAGACGCAGCGGAAGCGCGCGGTGGCGGCCGTGGAGGGTCAGCCGGCGGGCGGGCTCAAGCCGTGGCGCGAGGTCGTCACCCCTCATCCCGACGTGGCGTCGGGCCGCTACCAGCAGGCCGAGTTCGCCGCCGACCTCCATCAGGTATGGCGGGGCGACGCCGCCGACGAGTACGGCGATCCGGCCGAGTTCTTCCGGCGCACGTTCCTCACCGACGGGCTCCGGTCGCTGCTGTGCGGGGCGGTGCGGCGGTTCTCAGGCGACGGCGGCGACCCGGTGGTCGAGCTGCAGACCAACTTCGGGGGCGGCAAGACCCACTCCCTGATTGCCTTGTACCACCTGGCGTCGGGCGCACCCGTGGCCGAGCTGGCGGGCGTCGAGGCGATGCTGTCCGACGAGGGGCTCAGCGCCCCGCCTGGCGACATCCAACGGGCGGTGCTGGTGGGACAGATGATCAGCCCCGGCATGGTCCACACCAAGGACGACGGCACCGAGGTCCGCACCCTGTGGGGCGAGCTGGCCTGGCAGCTGGGCGGCGCCGAGGCCTACGCCACAGTGGCCGAGTCCGACGCCAGCGGCACCAGCCCCGGCGACGCCTTGGTGGCGCTGCTCGAGGCCCACAGCCCCTGCCTGATCCTGATCGACGAGTGGGTGGCCTACGCCCGCCAGCTGTACGGTGTCGACGGCCTGCCCGCGGGCTCGTTCGACGCCCAGGTCACGTTCGCCCAGGCGCTGGCCGAGGCGGCCCGGTCGGTGCCAGGGGCGGCGCTGGTGGTCAGCATCCCGTCGTCCGACATCGAGGTGGGCGGTGAGGGTGGGCAGGCGGCCCTCGACCGGCTGAAGAACGTGATCGGGCGCATGGAGTCGTCGTGGCGGCCGGCGTCACCCGACGAGGGTTTCGAGATCGTGCGCCGCCGGCTCTTCGAGGACCTGCCGGGCGAGGCAGCCCCCCACCGCGACGCGGTGGTGAAGGCGTTCGGCGAGCTGTACCGCAGCCAGTCCGCCGAGTTCCCGCCCGGCGTGCGCGAGGGCGACTACCAGCGCCGACTCACCGCGGCCTACCCGATCCACCCCGAGCTGTTCGACCGGCTCTACGAGGACTGGTCGACGCTTGACAAGTTCCAGCGCACCCGTGGCGTGCTGCGGCTGATGGCCGCGGTCATCCACGAGCTGTGGGAGCGGGGCGACGCCAGCCTGCTGATCATGCCGGCGACGGTGCCGATCGACGCGGGACCCGTGCAGTCCGAGCTCACCCACTACCTCGAGGACGGTTGGATACCGGTCATCGAGACCGACGTGGACGGGCACGGCGCGCTGCCGCTGCAGATCGACCGCGACAACCCGGGCACGCTCGGCCGCTACTCGGCGGCCCGGCGGGTGGCCCGCACCATCTACCTGGGCTCGGCGCCCATTCAGGCGGCGGCCAACCGAGGGATCGACGACCGCCGGGTGAAGCTCGGCTGCGTGCAGCCCGGCGAGGGCCCGGCCACGTTCGGCGACGCCCTGCGCCGCCTCACCGATCAGGCCACCTACCTCTACGTCGACGGGCAGCGGTACTGGTACTCGCTGCAACCCAACGTGACCCGACTGGCCCATGACCGGGCCCAGTCGGACTTCGGCGACGACCAGGTGGACGAGGAGATCCGCCGCCGGCTCGGTGCCCAGGCCAACCAGCGGGGCGACTTCACCCGGGTGCACGCCGCACCCCGCAGCCCCGCCGACGTGCCCGACGAGGCCGAGGTGCGCCTCGTGGTGCTGGGCCCCGAGTTCTCGCACTCTTCGAAGTCCGACGACAGCCCCGCCCGCACCGCGGCCGAGCGGTTCCTCACCGAGCGGGCGTCGGGCGATCGCACCTACCGCAACATGTTGGTGTTCTGCTGCGCCGACACGCCCCGGCTGGTCGACCTCCGCTCAGCGGTGCGCGAGAAGCTGGCGTGGGACTCGATCCTGTCCGACTTCAAAGCCGACGCCCTGACCCTCGACGGGTTCCAGCAGCGCCAGACCGAGAAGAAGGTGGCCGACTCGGACGAGGTGGTGGTCCAACGGATCGCCGAGACGTTCGTGTGGCTGCTCACCGCCGAGCAGTCACCCGAGGACCCCACCGGTCCCCTTCACTGGGACGAGACTCGGGTGAGCGGCCAGGACGCCCTCGCCGTGCGGGTGTCGAAGAAGCTGAAGGGCGACGAGGGCATGATCACCGAGTACTCGGGTGCCCGCCTGCGCATGGACCTCGACCGGGTGCCGCTGTGGCGGGGCGACCACGTAGGCGTGCGCCAGCTCTGGGACGACTACGCCCAGTACCTGTATCTGCCCCGCCTGGCCACGTCGGCCGTGCTGCTCGACGCCATCCGTGACGGCGTGGCCTCGATGTCATGGTCGCCCGACACCTTCGCCTACGCCGCCGCGTTCGATGGGGAGACCGGCCGCTACGTAGATCTCGTCGGCGGCGAACAGCCGTCCGTGCTGCTCGACGCAGCGGCGGTCGTGGTCAAGCCCGACGTGGCGAGCGTTCAGCTGAACGCCGATCGCACCGAGAGTGAGGGTGCTGGCGGCGGGGCCACCGACGGTGAGCGTTCCGCGGAACGTTTTGGGGGTGACGGTGGCGGGACGTCGCCGCCACCGCCGAAGGGCGACCCGACGCGCTTCTACGGCCGCAAGACCCTCGACGTCCTCCGCCTGGGCCGAGACATCGGCGACATCCACGAGGCCATCGTCAACCAACTCGCCAAGGCCGGCGGCGACGTGACGGTCACCGTCGAGATCGAGGCCTCGACCAAGGACGGCTTCGCCGACGATGCGCGGCGCACCGTCGGCGAGAACGCCCGCACCCTCAAGTTCGACACCAGCGAGTTCGAGGACTGACGTGGCTCGACGTCAGGATCCCTCGTCGACCCTCCTGTACGAGACGGCGCAGCGATGGGCTGATGCGCACTTGCGCACTGACGGATCGCTCTTCACGCCTGGGAGCCCCGTCTGCACGAGCCCGGTGCTGGAAGAGTTGACCACGCACTTCATCGACCAACCCGACCTGGGTGCCGGCAGCTTCATCGACAAGCTCAGGGCACAACTCGCTGGAGTGTCAGCGGCTGCGTATCAGTTGATGGCCGAACTGCTCTTCGGCCATTTCCTGCTCACGGACAAGGTCACCGCCTTCACTAAGCGCAAGCACGTCGAAGCCGTACTGAGTTGGTCGCCGGAGCCGGTGGTGATCCCCGACGAGGTCGCTGAGGCCTTCGCGGTCGGGGCCCTCAACCCTGGGACCTTCTTCAATACCCGACGAGATGCGCAGATCGCCTTCCTCATTCGCCTGATGGCGTTGTGGCGATCCCTCGAACCGTCAACTCGAAGCGCGGCACTGGTTGACCCTTGGGCACTGAAGGAAATCGTGCACAAGGTGCCGCTGCACGGGGCGTACCAGATGCGTGAAGGGCTGATGTACCTGCTCTACCCAGATGAGTTCGAGCGGTCGGCCTTCGGAGTTCACAAGGACCAGATCGCCGATCGGTTCCATGACCTGGTGACGAGCGGCACCGACGACGTGGACCGCCAACTGCTGGAGATTCGATCCGCGCTTGCTTCCGACCACGGCGCCGAGTTCGACTTCTACGACCCGGAGATGCGAGTCATCTGGGATCCACCGGCGCCGAGCCGGTGGGACGAGTTCATCCAGTGGTGCGCTCGTTTCCGAGCATGGTCCGGGTTCAAGAAGGAGGAGATCGGCTACAAGCTCGCCGTCGCGGAGAAGCTCCGAGACGTCCGGCACGCCGTCGAAGACGAGGATGATGCCTGGCCAGAGCTGCTCAAGAGCGCCTTCCACAGCGTCAACCTCGTCCCATGGCAGGCTTACGACGACTATTGGAAGTGGGCCAAGGCCAACCGTGGCGACGCCGCGGCGGCACTCCAGGCTCTGTGGGCTGCTCCTCCCGGTGCCCCGGCGGTGACGGCATTCCTCGACCTGACCCCGAGCGACGTGGTGAAGTCACCGGGCAACCGGTTGGCGATCGCATCGTTTCTCATGGCGACCGTCGATGAGCGAGAGTTCCCGGTCTATCGATGGGAGCCCTTCCACAAGGCCGCCGAGCTGGTCGAGGAGGAGCCGCCGGACGCTGCGCCGCCGGGTGGCCCTCGTTATCAGGCCACGCTCGATTTCCTCGATCGGGTCATTCAGGAAGCCGCTCTGCGCGACCTTGTGCTGGCGGACCGGCTCGAGGCGCAAGCTGTGGTGTGGTGCGTGACGAAGTGGAATCCGCTCGACGAATGGCCGGAAAAGGACCGCAAGGCGTTCCTGGCGTTTCGCGGTGATGCCGCTGCCGAACCCGAGGACGAGGGCCCCAGGCCGGCGGAGGACCCCGCGCCGGCCTCGACGTTGGGTGAGCTCGCCGAGAGGCTCACGCTGCCGGTCGACTTCCTCGAGGAGGTCTCGCTGCTGCTCCGGACGAAGGGGCAGGTGATCTTCCACGGCCCTCCCGGGACCGGCAAGACCCGGGTGGCACTCGACCTCGCCGCTCACCTCGCTGAGGGAGATGAGCGGGTCGAGCTGGTGCAATTCCACCCCTCGTATGCCTACGAGGACTTCGTCGAAGGGTTTCGCCCTTCGCCCGACGGCAGTGGCTTCGTCCTCCGTCCCGGTCCGCTCAAGCGACTCGCCGAGGCGGCCAAGAAGGATCCTCGCCCCCACGTGCTGGTCATCGACGAGCTCAACCGAGGAAACCTCTCGAGCGTTCTCGGTGAGCTCTACTTCCTACTCGAGTACCGGGACCGACCAGCGACACTCCAGTACTCGGACGAACCCTTCCGGCTACCGGAGAACCTGTGGCTGATCGGGACCATGAACACTGCTGACCGATCCATCGCGTTGATCGATGCGGCGCTGCGCCGCCGCTTCTTCTTCATCGACTTCTTCCCCGACCAGGGTGCGCTGTCGTCGTTTCTGCGGACTTGGCTCGCTGGAAACCGACCCGAGATGTCCTGGGTGGCGGATGTCGTCGAGCGCGCCAACGAGGAACTGGGCGATCGTGACATCGCCATTGGCCACAGCCACTTCCTGAAGTCCGACCTCGATGACGAATGGATCGAGCGCATCTGGCGACACTCGATCCTGCCGTACCTCGCCGAGCAGCTCTTCGGCCAAGAAGGCCGGCTCGAAGCGTTCACGCTTGACCGCTTGCGAGGAGCTTCATCGATGCCGCCCGTGGACGCGGCGCCCGACGTCGATGCCACTCCTGATGCGCCTGATTGAGCTCTGGGAGCATCGCCCAACGGAGCACGAGCTGGCTCCCGGCGAAGTCGAGGCCGTCCGCACAGCCATCCCGGGGATCCGCATCGACCCGGTGGGCCCGGGCCGGTGGTGCCTCCGCCCGCAAAGCACCGTCGGCGTGGCGGTTGCAGGCGACCTCCAAGTCGTGGTGCACCCGAAGATGCCGATCGAGCGCTTGCTGTTCTTGCTGTCCTACGCCGCGCGCCCCGACCTGTTCAAGCCTGACGGCGTCGTGCTGCCCGACGCCCCAACAATCGTGGAGGCGATGGCCGAGGCCCTCGCCGGCCAGATGGAACGAGCGCTCGCCCGCGGACTCCGCCAGGGGTACCGGCGCAGGGAGGATCGCCTCATGGTTCTCCGAGGGCGAGTGCGGTTCGGCGAGCAACTGCACCGACATTGGCGAATAGCGCCGCCCCTAGAGGTCACGTACGACGAGTTCACTGTCGACACCGACCTGAACCGCGTGCTGCTTGCCGCGCTGGTTGAACTGCGCCACCTGCCGCTGCGTTCACGTCGGCTCGCCAGCCGGTTACGGCAGATCGAAGCACGCTTCGCGCGGGTGGCGGAGACACACTTCACTACCGCCACCCTGCCGACACTGTCGTTCGATCGGCTGAACCGCCACTGGGAGGTTCCTGCCGAGCTGGCCAAGCTGATCATCCGCGGTTCCTCGATTGAGGGCGGCGTGGGAACCTCTCGCGGTCCCGCCTTCCTCCTCAACATGAACAAGGTGTTCGAGGACTTCGTGGTGGTGGCCCTGCGGGAGGCGTTCGGCCTCAGGGAGTCCGAGTTCCCGCAGGGGGGTCGCCATCACACCCTTTGGCTCGACGAGGCTACGCGCGTGGCCCTGAAGCCCGACTTCACGTGGTGGAGCGGCGGCGCGCCGGTGCTTGTCGGCGACGCCAAGTACATCCGGGTCAATGCCGAGGGCGTCCTGCACCCCAACCTGTACCAGGTGCTGGCCTACACCGTTGCCACGGGGCTTTCCGTGGGTTGGCTGGTCTACGCCGCCGGAACCGATGCTGCCGATGATCCCGCCGACCACGAGATCGTTGAGCTCGGGAAGCGGCTCATCGTCCGTGTGCTCGACGTGAGCGGCTCCCCGGCCGTCGTGCTGCGAAGGGTGGACGAGCTCGCGGCGGCGATGCGGGCTCAACCGGGTTCTGGCCGGGAGCGAGAACTCGTCTGAGATCCACCACGCGCGAAAGTGTCAAAGTGGCTTCGGTGACTCTTTGATCGCCTCCAAACAGGGCGGCTATTCCGTCTCCGCTAGGGGCGAACGCACGAAGTCAATCGATGCCCCCATGCAGCCTCGCCTGGACCCCTTAAGTGGCCCTCCAATTCACACCCTGCTGAGACTCGCGCCAGTGACACTCGAAAAACGCCGCTGCCGACTGGTAGAAGTGTCGGCCCTCCGTCGTGGCGAGATCGTGTCGACCTATACACGCGGACTGGGCGTGAGCGAGCGCCCAAGCGGGCGACTCGCCCTGGCCTAGAAACTCCCCGAGCAGCGTTATCACCTCGTACGCGACCGAGTCCCGCACTGGCCACATAGCAGCAACGACATGCTGCGATCCAGCGGCCAAGAAAGAAGACGCAAGGGAAATGTGACGCCGCTCGCTGAAATTCCCCAGAGTTGCTCGTCGAAATTCCCCACCTCCGT